>Ga0247758_1001477_pt1 | contig 17150 bp, 28 predicted proteins | sample UWRJL156409C4_FD_180950 | JGI IMG/M metagenome (GOLD analysis project Ga0247758, IMG submission 180950) | Plant litter microbial communities from Arlington Agricultural Research Station in Wisconsin, United States - UWRJ-L156-409C-4 | ecosystem: Environmental > Terrestrial > Plant litter >...
AAAAACAAAAGTAAACAAAACACCATTGAAACCGTAACTTGTAGCTGAAATATCATCACCATTTGAAACCTCCACTACGTGCCCTCCACCGCATCCGGCTCCTCTCCCACTACCTCATCCCTCTCCCTCCCCTCCCCCTGATCACGACCGTGACTCGCCCGCCTCTTCTCTTCCGCCTTCCTAACCCTCGCGGCCAACCGCTCATTGTCCATCTTCAACTTCCTAATAAACCCCACCGCCATCTCGACAACATCAACCTTGCTAAAAGCCGGATGCACTACTATCTCTCCCGTATCTTGCTTCCCTTCCACTGTACTACTTCCCTCTCCCCTTTCCACCTCCCCCTCTGCCACAGCCCCAGTCTCCTTCTCAGCAGGCATCAACTTCTGAATCTCCCGTATCGCAGCCGTGAGCCGATTCCGCCTGCTCTTCTCTGACAACTTGTGCGCGATCCGCCGCTCTTGAACCTTCGCCGCGTAGTCGCCTGGTGATAAATCCCCTGTCGGTTCAGCAATCCCAGCTTCGTAAGGCCCGCTCCCGCTGAGGTCGATCGTCGCGGTGGTGGTGGTGGCAGTACTACTATTAGTAATAGTAGTAGGAGTCCGCTTCCCGACCCGGAAGGTGTGATATACAGGCCGAGCTGTCGTCGCTGACAGCGGGAGACGCCCAGCCTTGGAGACTCGTCCGCCGCTCCCGCTCCCGCGCCGCAGACGCTGCAGGTTGAGGTTTGGCTGGATGAGCAGCGGCGGGAGATGGGCGTCCTCAAGGCTGTCGTTGAGGGACCAGTTGGAGTCGGAGTCGTCTTCGATTTTGATTTTAGGCTCGCCCGCGGCAGGGGGGTTGTGGTGTTGCGACTGGGAGGGGGTTTGGGACGGGACCCAGGGGAAGGGGTGCCCGCTGCCGGAGTCGGGCCCGGTTGAGCTGCGGAGGATGTCCCATTCTGTTTGGGCGGAGGGGTCGCTTGGCTGGATGGGGGAGATGGGGGACGGGATGAAGAACTCGTGGTGGTGATGGTGGTGGTTTGGTGTCGTGTGGGCTTGCGGGGAGGTGATTATCCTGTCACTGCTGTGCTGTGAGGGCTGTTAGTACGGGATTCTGGTTCGTTTTGGGTTTTTTTTTTCTGGCAACGCAGCTTTTCCGCCCGGAGCTGAGACTGGTGGACTCACAGGATGTCGGTGGTGCAGCAGCGTCTGGCTCTGGTCGAGCCAGTTCTGCTGCCAGAAGGACGAGAGGCCCGGCGCGAAGATGTCGATCTTGGGGAAGCCAGGCTGGTGCGCGTAGATGACGTCGTTGTTCATGCCCATGCTGCTGCTGTTGGCCAGGTGCGAGATGTCGTCGGGCTCAGACCACGCATGTCTCTCTGGAAACGAGCTCTCGCTCCTCGATGCGAGGTTGTAGGCCAATCGGCTGGTAGGAATAGTATGCATCGTTACGTCGCTCCTCCTCGAGATTTGCGGCACCCGCAAGAGTGGTACGGGTACGGTACGTCGGGCGGTCGCTGCGCGTCTGTCGGGTTGGGCTCGGCCCCCTCCTAATCGAGACTTCGAAACTCGGAGCTCTGTGCGGTTCTAGTCGTAGACGCAAGGTAAAATCCCGCTCAAGACGGACGAGACGAGGTACGCGGCGCCGCACTCTTCAAGTCGGTTTTGTGCATCTCTGAGCTGGCCCACGCGATCACTTTGCGCAAGCACACCATCTGAAGAGGATGGCAGATCGCTATTCAACGCAAATATGATGAAGGGGAGAAGCCCGAGACTAGAGGTCCCCGAGCCTCGGGCTCTACGCAGACGCAAGCGGGCGCCCAGATGCGCCCTGGGGCGGGTATGGCACTTTGCCGCATTCTGCTGCGCTGGCTGGCTGGCGGATGCAGAAATGCAGAAGAATCACAGAACGCCCGCCAAAAGGAAGCAACATGTGCTCGGCGCCTGGGCAAGAGTTGGGGGGTCTTCGCACCGGGAAACCAGGGCTCACGTAAACACAACGTAAAGATAAAAGAGCACGGCCCGCCGCCGCAGCTGGGCCGTCCAATCCTTCATTGTTCTCGCAACAAGGGGGGTACCAATCCGTAGCTTTGCAGCCTTTTGCTCGACCTGCATCGCGTCAGAAGACGTGATTACGCCACTAAACCATAAGCGCCCCTGTCGCGCCCGCTAGTGTGCAGACCACCCAATCCTGTCGCCAGCAACCTCTGTGCGTCAAGATGAAAGACGTCGACGAGCGGCCCCAAAGCAGCAAGGTGTCGAGAGCTGATCTCCGGAGCTGGGGCTGCGGCCTTGCGTCGGCGGCGACCTTGGAGGCGGGTTGTGCCATTGTGCCATCGTCGAGGCCGTCGAGCTGAGCATCGGCGGAACAGCAGGATTCCTTCCAGAAGGGCGGTAGGTACCAGCTCCCCGGCTCCCCACAATCCTGTGCCGTGTCCGAATCTCAGCTCCCAAGCCTTAACGCGGGGGTCATCTGCGTTTAAATGTTGCGCAGCTGGCCCAACCCAACCAACCGCCACCCGCGATGACTGAGAACGACGCCCGGATGGGGGGGCCGAGGGTCGTGCCATCCTGATCTCCCACCATCCACCGCACCAAATCTGCGGAGTCCGAGGCTAACCACAGCCGATCCGGGGTTGAGCGAAGCTACACTAGTTAGGAGTTTCGTTAGTTGGGTTGGGTGCCGTTGATCTCCGCGAGCCTTAGCGAAGATCGCGTGCTAGAGGTGTGGTTGACGACCGTGACGACCAGACGCGATCAGCACGCGAGCCTCTGATGAGTTCATCGGAGGGGCGGTCCAGCATCTCAAATATCAAGGAGACCCCGCTCAGTGCGAGAAGGGAGTCAGGAAGCGACGACGGTCCTTCGCCGCATCAGCGCCGTGAGTGCGCACCAAATTCCGGTTCAGTCGCCACCGTGACATCTGCCAACCCTCCCGCCATATGCAGTGTTGTTGAGATCGCCGGCCTCATCACCAAGTCACACGGCACCCCTGGACAGCCTTACCGACTCGTACTATGTACGACTCTCCTACCTTGCTGCGTACCTTCGCAGACTGCTGGGTCGGGCGCGTCCCAGGTCCCAGACATCAATCCATCACATTGAGCAGGTGGAGATCTACCCCACCCTGGACGTCAATTGGCGACCCCGACACCCAGAATAGCCCAAACGGTAGCACTCCCAAGCCTATTCCGCGGTATTGGAACCGATGCGGAGCGGCCGCGGAGAAAGACAATGCCATCTCGTTCCAGGGACTGGGCAGCCCCATAGTACTTCTCGACGTGGGGAAGCGAGAGATTGACTGGCCGAAAGATGGGAGGAAGGAGCTTCCATGCTGCACCACTGGCTGCAGCTGTGCTTTGGGTTGCTGTGTCGAATGTCGAATATGGAGGCTTGATCGCGCAACCGCACCCCTGTCATCCCGTCATGTCGAAAACCGTGCGGGCGGCCCTGCTATACGTCAGCCGTACCGCGCCAATAACCCCGATTTCCCCACTAGCCCCAATGCGGCAAGCTCGCCGCACCTTCAGCGCTAGCGCGGCCCACGGCAGGCCCTGAACGCTACTGGAAGTCCAGTGCTTTTCACGGGGAGGCGGTGACCTGTATTCCGTACCTACGTACATGTACACGCAGGCGGTCCAGCACCCCATATTCAACACCGCATTACGTCCACTTTGCGAGCAACGCAGGTACTGCTGCATTCCTCCATGACGGTTTGGGGCAAGGGAAACGAACCATCAACCCTGAGCAGATCCTAGCGACGATGCCGAAGCGACCGCGGCGATGGGGCCGCCTCTATCTGTACTTTGTAGGTGCGGATAGTTGCCGGGGCAAGCCAGGGCCGTCAGCCAGGTGGAGGCCGGCAGCCTCTGAAAGTTAGATGGCCGGCACCGAGGATATTCCTGAGAACTTACTCAGGAGAGCCGACAAACAATGGATACCAACGGGCCAGTTCATACCAAGGAGATGAGCACGCACCGACGAGATGATGAGCGCACAAAGAGAAAAAAAAGAACGAGTAAGAGACACGCGAGCTACTCGCAGAGGGTGCGCCACAGCTGCACGACGCTCAAACAGTCGTCTTCCACCAACAGTGGCCGTGGGTCGCCTGCCTAGCACTCGCCCAGGCGGCTCCTCGTGCGCCTCACAGCAACCAAGCTTCGTGGAGGCCTTGGTTCGTCGTGGGAGCAGGGGAAAACACCGCTGCCCAGCATTGCCCAGAGATTTGCTGCGCCGATTGACGTGTGCCGAGCGATCCGTCTTGGCTTTTGCTGGCATTTGACTGCACACCACGAAACGGTTGTTTCTGGCGATATACGCAGCAGATACCATCGCGACTTTGGGTTGATGGGGCGTGGTTGAGGGTCTCTCGGCTGCGTAGTTAAGTATCTGCCAGCAAGTTCAGGGGAGCTGTGGGGTCTGCCCGCTGGAGCTAATAACTTTATGTAAGGCAGGCAGCTGGCCAGGCCGTGCAGCAACCCAGGTTGGCGGTCCACACTGGATTTCGGGAGGGGCAAGATCCCCCTCCCGCGGGCGGGGGCAGGGAACTTTGTCAAGCCGTCGGACAATGGTGCGAGATCTCGTCAGTCAATAACGCCAGGCGGCTGCAACCCGCGACTTATCTCTGGCGAATTGCATTGGCCCAATGGCAGCAATGGCACCGCTCCCGGCTAGCACTGCCAGACCGGGACGCAGAAGGAGGCACTTGCTTGCTCCTGCAAGCGTTGCAGACAATGCTGCATGGGCGCCAGGTAGCTTTGGTTCGGGGAGGATGGGGGCAAGTGTGCTCGAGAGGGGGGCCCCAGCTGTCGCAACCCGCGCTCGCTACCTGGCGTCGGTCTTTGCCGCACCGCACGCTCGCGGTCCCACAACCGGGGCTCTGCATTCTCTGCATTCCCATGTGTCATTGCTACCCGCATGACTGGGGGATGATCGGCAGCCCAGCAGCCCAGCAGCAGCTCCAGCAGCTCCAACGTAACGGCAGCCTCCAGATTGCGAGAGGGAATTAAACGCGTCGTCGGGAGCGCCCACGCCCTTGCATGCTTCGCATATAAAGCGGCCCTCCCATGCGGGCACCATTTTGCCGGCAAGCTCTCACGCCGCTCCAGCACCGCCGACCACACCACTAGACGATCCGGTTCCGCAAGCATGGCTCACAACACGACCGGCGACCGCGTCAAGCGGTTCTTCGGCATCGACCCCGATGAGGACAGGCGCCACGATGCCGCTCTCTTCGACGACGGCTCCTTCGTCGAGGAGGACATCTCCACCGCCGACTTCCTGCGCAGCATCTTCCCCTCCGGCTCCGGCATTGCGGCGTACCTCAGGGAGCTCTTCCCCTTCATCGGGTGGATCTTCCATTATAATCTAACGTGGCTTCTCGGCGATATCATCGCTGGTGAGTCTGGCCCCGACAATTTGGCGGGGGATCGTCGCTAACAGCCGCAGGTGTCACCGTCGGTTTCGTCGTCGTGCCCCAGGGCATGGCGTATGCGCTGCTCGCCCAACTCCCCCCTGAGTACGGGCTGTACACATCGTTCGTCGGCTTTATTCTCTATTGGGCGTTTGCAACATCCAAGGATATCACCATTGGTGTAAGTACATTCCGAATACCGAACCGCAGTTTGCATTTGTCTAACGCTCCGTGTGTTTAGACCGTTGCTGTCATGTCCACCATCGTCGGAAACATCATCATCTCTGTGCGCGCTGTGCATCCCGAACTGGAGCCTGAGGCGATTGCGAGAAGCTTGGCCTTGATCTCGGGTTGCGTCTTGCTTTTCTTCGGCATCATTAGATTCGGTTGGATCGTCGAGTTCATTCCCTTGGTCGCTATCGGTGCCTTCATGACTGGCTCGGCCATCAGCATCGCCTCTGGACAAGTTCCCACCCTGCTGGGTATCACGGGAGTCAACACCCGCGCTGAGACCTACCTGGTCATCATCAATACCCTCAAGGGCCTGCCGCGATGCAAGCTGGACGCTGCGATGGGTCTGACAGCATTGTTCGGGTTGTACTTTTTCCGCTGGATCTGTGCCTTTATGGGCGAGAAGTACCCAAACAAGCGCAAGATGTGGTTCTTCATCTCAACCCTTCGCATGGCCTTCATCGTCATTCTGTACATTCTTGTCAGCTTTCTCGCAAACAGGGGCATCTCGAAGGCTTCTGATGCCAAGTTCAAGATTCTAGGAACCGTTCCCAGTGGTAAGTGAATCTCACCTCTTCGTCCTCTGCCAGCGCTGACTTCTTCCTGCAGGCTTCCAACACGTTGGCGCACCACGCGTGGACAAGGAGATTCTCGGCGCAATTGCAGGAGATCTTCCCCTGACCATCATTGTCTTGATCATTGAGCACATTGCCATCTCGAAGTCGTTCGGCAGAGTGAACAACTACATCATCAACCCGTCGCAGGAGCTTGTTGCCATCGGCTTCACCAACATCTTTGGTCCGTTCCTCGGAGGGTACCCGGCCACCGGATCTTTCTCGCGGACTGCCATCAAGTCGAAGGCCGGTGTCCGAACGCCACTTGCTGGTGTCTTCACCGCCGTCATTGTCCTCCTTGCGCTGTACGCCCTGACCTCGGTCTTTTTCTACATTCCCAGCGCCGGGTTGGCCGCCATCATCATCCACGCTGTTGGCGATCTCATCACGCCGCCCAAGGAGGTCTACAAGTACTGGCAGACCTCCCCTCTTGAGGTCCTCATCTTCTTCGGCGGTGTCTTTGCCTCGATCTTTAACACCATTGAGACCGGCATCTATGTGACGGTTCTTTCGTCCCTTGCCGTGTTGTTGTTCCGCACTGCCAAAAGCCCTGGCTATTTCTTGGGCAAAGTCAACGTCCTCACGACGCCCCGAGACAATGTACGCGGCGGCGCCAGTGTTCCCCGCCAGAGCCTAGCGGGCGAGGCAGCCCACCCGGCATTCATCCCCATTGACAAAGGCGACCGGTCGAACCCCGAGATTGACCTCAAGAACCCCTACCCCGGCGTTTTCGTGTATCGCTTTGGCGAGGGTCTCAATTATACCAACTCGGCTCGCCATCTCGACGCCCTGACCATCCACATCTTCAAGAACACCCGAAGGACGCAGCTGGGCAAGTACAGCAAACTCGGAGTAAGTTATCGACGTTCCTCAAGAACAAGCTGTCGCAGATTGCTGACGTGATGATCGCATAGGACCGCCCATGGAATGACCCCGGCCCGCGCCGCGGCGAGGCTGATGACAGCGAGGAGATCGCCGCTCGGCCGACGCTTCGCGCGGTAGTACTCGATTTCACGGGTGTAAACTTCCTCGATGTCACGGCTACTCAGGCCTTGGTCGACCTGCGCAACCAGTTCAACCGCTACTCGGATCCTGATATTGTCGAGTGGCACTTTGCTGGCGTTACCAACCGCTGGACTAAGCGGGCACTTGTAACTGCAGGTTTTGGTGCTGATAGCATCCACTCCTCTGCGGCCAGCGACGAGAAGGGCGCCAGCTCTGGCCCGCTGATCGCCATCGGTGGCGCAGCAGGTTCTGGCTCGGAGCCTGCGGTTCAAGCGGCACCAAGCAGCGGCAAGCGCATCGATGATATTGAGGCCGGGGAGATCTCGCCTGTCTCGTCCACGCGAATCAACGGAAGGCTAGTGCCCGTGTACGGTATCAACCGACCATTCTTCCACATTGACCTCGAGACTGCGGTCAAGAGCATCGTGCAAAACTTGGATGTTGGGGCTTCGGAGTCTAACTGAGACGTGATCGGTTGGCGAGTTGTCTTGTTTGGGTAATGGGACCGGGGTTTGTTTTCTGTGGATTAGATGATACCAATTAGCACCGTTTCGCGTAGCTGTTTAATCTGAATAAGTTGAGGGGTCAGAACCATTCAATTGTGCCTCATGTTGGGCGTCCCACGCTGTGCGCGTTTGTGTCTTTGTGTCGTCATTGGGTGGGTATGGTTGCGTCCCACAGAAGTGGCATTGTGTGTTGTTTGCGGCGTGCTGGTTGTGCCATGCATCGCGAGTTGGCTGTTCGCGACCGTGGTCACATTATTTGCTGTCAAAATGTCTGGTTGTATGGTGGAAAGTCGCATCGAGTCTTCAACCCCGGCGAAAACCAAAAACCAGGTGAAGGGAGTCCGGCCAATATGTACGGGGCAGGAGCTGTCGCAACCGGTTGCCGGCCACGGCTCGGCAGTCGGCCCCACAAAAGCCGCCCATATTGGCGGCAATCGGTCCCACAATTCGGCACCGAGAACCGCTGCAGGCAAATTGCAATCACCTGCATTCGGTTGACCTGCATTCAGTTGACGTAAAAGCGTTCAGATGATCTTGTGTGAAAGGTTATTTTTGTGCCAGTGCTAGGACTTTACAAATGCGCCGGCTGGACGTGCTGGCTTTTGTGAGAGGTTCAGCCAACGCTGCCTGGATTTGCTCGAGGCTGAGCCGGTCTGGTGAAAGGAGCTGCCAACAGCAGAGTACATTTTTGGGCGAACTGTTGCTCTGCTGCGCAACCAACCACGTTTAAAATACAATAACGCTCCTTCTTGTATCGCCCCTGAATCGTTGTGGCGCTTCCTCTGCAAGGCTTGGCTTGCTTTCTTCTGCCGAGATGTCAACCACACAGTCATATCCTTCAGTCGACCTGCGAATCATCTCAAAGATCAACCGGCAGACCGACCTCTCGACCCGGCGCCAAGGTGAAAGTTCCTCCAGCTTCAAACGAGTATTGTACCCGTGCGTGATGCATACCGTGCGTTCGAATCGGGCCAGAGAAATGAGCTCTGCTCGTGTGACCTCAGCTGCACGGTTCTATAGCGGCAGCCGAGGTCTCTGACTTATCTTCTGCCCCTTTGAGTCTCAGCAGCGGGTAAAAGGCCGTCGGGTTACACCATGCTGGGTTACACCAGGCAGCGATTTGAAATACCATCAACCAATTTGCCGTGAAAGTGTCGCCGGGGTTTGAATTCTCTAGCAGTTTGTCTTGGAATCTTGCCGTGTACGAGATAGTTCGCTTGGTTCAAACCGCCTGTTTAGACATGAGGTAATCGATGCCGTCCAGTATCCCAATCGTGGGCGTAAGTGATAAGTTAGTGTGTTTCCTCTGACTCGCATTCCTTGCCCCCCCTTTTCTCCCTCCAACTCCTTTGGACATTCGTTCCCGTTCCCGCAAGTTGGTTTCGTCAAAGGACACCGCCAGGAACATCACCAAGAACACCAGCAAAATGCCTCTCCCGGATGCCATCTCCCTCGCTCAATGGGCAGGTATCACCATCCCAGCCTTATACACCGGTACGAGCCTCCACACTTACTCACCCGTCAGCCCAACTCTCCTTACACCTGGCTAACAAACCCCCCTTCCCCACAGGAATGACCATCCAAGACTCCCTCTCCATTCCAACCATCACCGCTCACGCCCAGCCCAAAACCCTCGCAAACCAATGGCTCAGCCTCTACCAGCGCGGTCCCCTCTGGGTCATCCCCTCGATCCTCACCTCGACCCTCTCCAACGCTTACCTCGCCTGGCTCTGCCCCTCCCCCACCACCAACCCTCCCTTCCCGACCCAGCGAAACCTCTACGCCCTCAGCGCGCTAATCGCCTGGTCAATCCTCCCCATCACATTCCTGTACTTCGAGCCCGGCATCAACGGCGCGTGCAAGTGGAAGATACAGAGTTTGCTAGGGAGCGAGGGGTATGTCATGCCGCCGTTCAACGGGATTCCGTCGTCGGTGCGGCATTCCGCGACGCCGGCGGCACGCGCGTGGGCGCAGGGGCTGAGCATGAGGGAGTTGGTGGAGATGTGGGGGTGGAGGAACCATGAGCGGTGGGTGGTTTCGCTGGGTGGGTGCCGTGGTGAGTGGGTGGGCGACGCTGGGCTTCTGAGTGGGAAACGGGGCGGATTCGATGATGGTGCTCGCTCGGTACTTGTGCGGATGCAGAGAGAGGATCTAGAATAGACAACCTCGCGTCAGTGGTTTAGTGGTAAAATCCATCGTTGCCATCGATGGGCCCTGCGTTCGATTCGCGGCTGACGCATATGCATGTGCTACCACTCGTTGGAGTGGGGTTCTTCTTTCTGTTCTTATCTTTTGGCTGCCGTTGTGGATTCGGCCGTGGACCATCATGGGTAGCGGAGCCCAGTGGATATCACGAGCCGGCACCCAACGGCTATCTGGGCAGGAACGGCCCGACGACGCGTCAATTACCGTGCCCAAACTCACTTTTGACTTCATTCACCAAGGCAACATTGAACTCAGTTTCTCGACATGGCAAGCCAGGAGACACATAAGGGCCGCGGCGCCGCGGGGAAGCCGCCCAGTTGTCGACTGTCTCTGCACAGCATCCAAACCTGGAGCGTCAGCCACGTCAGAAGCATTTCAAGATGGCTTCCGGCACACTGCAACCGAGTGCGACGCACCCCCCTCACGCCTACGGGCCAGCGCCCACCATCACGCTGCAGGAACTCAAGCAACACCTACAGATGGCGCTGGATCGCGGCGCTGTATGGCAAAAGCGCCGTCTGCCTTACCGGACAGTGAAGGTTCTTTCTGTCACGTGGGACAACGACCGCGTCTGCGATCAGTCTGGCAGACTCTGGGCCCACAGCAAGCGCCTCGCCCATGTCTTCCGCAACTCATACCACTACGACACCATACAATGTGTCCTCCCCGCCTCGTCCGACGAAGACACCGTCCCGAGCGCTGCACAGACGCTTATCAATGCCATGTACACCCTCCTCAAGGGCGTGACACGCAGTGATCTCATCATCATCCATTACGTGGGCCGCACCACCAGATACTCGGATGCGCGGCATCTCGATGACATGTGGCTGGAACCGGCCAACGGCAAAACCAAGGTCAACCTCTCGGCCATCAGGAGAGAGTGTTTTGGCTGCGATTCTGCCTCTGGCCCCTTGACGAATGGCGTTGTACTTCTGGACGGGGTTGCCCTGGACGACGCAAAGGAGCAGCAGCTTCAAGCGCCTGCGGACCCCTGCTTCACAACCCTCTTGGCTGAGCTACTTGAGCACGCGGCCAACACCGATCAGGTCCTCACGACGTCCAGCCTGTTTGCTTACCTTGCCACCACCCAGAAAGGCATCCAGCGGCACTGCATCACCCCTGGGAGTGCGCCGCTTGTTATCGCCCCCCTCATGTCGGCCTCACCATCCCTCGAGAATCAGCCCCGAGTACACGACAGCCTCGCCCGCCATCCGGCCTCAGTCATCCTCAGTGCTACTCTCCAGACTTCCGGATTCTGCCACGACTTTCCGAACTGGATGCCTGCATTGGAGTCCCTCCTGAAGGAAGCCGAGCCGCCAGGCCAGGACTGCATCGAACTCTTGAACATGATCCGGCCGAGCCCCAACGAGGCGATTATCACCTTCGAGGTCACCGTGGGCCTATGGGATTGTCTTCCGGATCACCCGGCTGTCAAATTCATGTCGTACACCCGAAAGATCGAACGCGAAAATCTCATGACCAACGGGCTTATCGACCCCGCCGAGGCTGGGAGTATGCCAGTGGGCTTTGTCAAAATGGGTTACCACCCCCTGACGCGCCTGCCGTTTTTGCCGCCACCTGATGCTAGCGCCTCCCGCCTTGCGGAGCGAACGGTGAACGGTGATGACGAGCTCGAGCTCCGGTTACTAGAGAAACTCCGGCTGGGCTCGGAGGATCCAGAGGAGATGGATCGGAAGGAGTGGGATGCGGTTGCGATAGATGCTGCCAGTGACGAGTCTGGGTCGGTGCATTCGGACGAGTCTCAGTTTGTGATTTGCCGGAAGCCGGCGGCTCCGAAGGGGGACCTGGACGCATCTGCTGGCACGGGTGCGTGAACAGGATCTACGTGACCTTTTTTCTGGGGAACGTGATCCACGTGACTTTGAAGGCTGATGGTCACATTGTAGGTAATGTACCAGGTATTTGAGAGGTGCAGGTCTTGAGAGGAGGGGATACGTATCATGGTAGGGTAGGTACCTTGGTAGATAGGTACCTAGGAAGGTAAAGTGAAATAGTTTAAATCGAACACATGCTATTAGGCGCGCAGAAGAAGCTTCCGAGCTGTTCGACACTCGGCGCGCTGGGCGACACAGAATGGGTGGGCACTGGGCGAAATGAGTGACATATGCCAACAAACATGGCAACGAAAACTGATATGCCCAAGACGTGATTGCATGAAATAAAATAGGGTAAAGGTAGCTAGCGGTACGTACCTTCTGCTTCGGGGCGGTTGGTGGCACGTTTGTGGATCCCCAACGTTGTAGATCGCCGGTGGTGGGACCTGCCGGATCAGGCAACTCACATGCAAAGCCCTCATCACCACACAAGTATATGTATTATGGGTAGGTAGTGTATGGTATAATCGCTTTTCTTGTGGCTGTATCTGCTCCCTTCTGCATCCCAGCCCCCCACGACGACGACAATGAAAGCGGTTCTTGCGTGCTGCGTCGCAGCGGCGGCCATTGTGGTCAGCGCCATTGACCCTCCGCGGTTGCCCCACCAGCCAATCGGCAACGGCAACGCCCTCCTGACGTACAACATCACCGTCGCCAGCCCCGGACCATTACGGGCGTCGACAACATCGGTAACATGGGCGAGTTCCGGCACAGATGGCGACTTCATCGTCATGGGCGCGGACGGACTCGTGTTTGAGAACGTCGTCAGCGGGAACAAGACCACGTTCCTCGCCGCGAGCAAAGTCCCCGCGGGCGCGGCCGGCTACTGGATCTCGCACGACCTCTCCAAGGTGCTGTGGGCCATCAACCCCACCAAGCAGTACCGCCACTCGTCGTTTGCCGCGTATCTCGTGCAAGACGTGCAGACCGGCGAGACCCGGCCGCTTGTGGAAGGCGCCAAGGACATCCAGTACGCCGTGTGGAACCCGGCCTCGGCGGAGCAGATTGCCTTTGTGCGGGGGAATAACCTTTTTGTCTGGGGCGATGGCAAGGTTAGCCAGGTTACTACTAATGGCGGCCCGGATTTCTTCAATGCGGTGCCGGACTGGGTGTATGAGGAGGAAATTTTAGGGGGCAACTCGGCGCTTTGGTACTCGCCTGATGGGGAGTATCTCGCGTATCTGAGCTTCAATGAGACGGGTGTAGAGACGTACACTATTCCGTACTACATGAACGACCAGAAGACGGCGCCTCCCTACCCGCGCGAGCTGGAGCTGCGGTACCCGAAGGTCGGCACTAAGAACCCTACTGTGGGTTTTAACCTTGTTCGTCTGTCAGATCTGGCCGTTTCTTCGCCGCCTGTTAGCGCGTGGCCTGCTGAGGATCTTGTCATTGGCGAGGTGGCATGGGTCACGGACAAGCATGACAAGGTCTTGTACCGCGCGTACAACCGGGTGCAGGACCAGGAGAAGGTGGTTGTTGTTGATACGGAGTCTGGATCCTCGACTGTTGCTCGGGAGCGGGATGGGTCTGATGGCTGGCTGGACAACAACATGGCCGTCAACTTTGTTGGCGAGATTGAGGGGAGCCAGTATTATCTTGACCTATCTGACGAGTCGGGCTGGAACCACATCTATCTTGCGTCAGTTGATGGAAGCAAGAAGATTGCTCTCACGTCAGGCGAGTGGGAGGTTGTGGCCATTCTGAAGATCGATACGGCTAGGGGTCTTGTTTACTTTACGTCGACTGAGCACCACAGCACCGAACGCCACCTCTACTCGGTGTCATGGCTGACACGGCAAAAGACTGCCCTTGTCGACGACAACGTGCCGGCCGTCTGGACTGCTTCCTTCTCCACTGGCGGGTCGTACTACATCCTTCGGTATGCCGGCCCGGACGTGCCCTACCAAGAATTATACTCGATCAACTCTTCGACCCCCCTCCGCACAATGAACAACAATACGCGCCTCCACGACATCCTTCAGACCTATAACCTCCCCAACATTACCTACCTCGAGATTCCACTCCCATCGGAAAACTACACTCTCAACGCCATGCTCCGCCTCCCTTCCAATCTGTCCCCGGACAAGAAGTACCCCGTCCTTCTCACGCCTTACGGCGGCCCCGGCGCACAGGAAGTAACCAAAGCCATGGCCTCCTTCGGATGGACCTCGTACATCACCTCGGACCCCGAGCTCGAATACATCACACTAACAGTCGACAACCGTGGCACCGGAAACAAGGGGCGTGCATTCCGTTCCGCCGTGGCGGGCAACCTCGGCGAGCTCGAAGCCGCCGACCAAATCTTTGCCGCCAAGTGGCTCGCCGCCAACTACCCCATTGTCGGCGAGAACAAAATCGGCATCTGGGGCTGGTCATACGGCGGCTACCTGACCGCCAAGGTCGTCGAAGTCGGCGACCCCATCATCAGCATGGGCATCGCCACGGCTCCCGTCAGCGACTGGCGTTTCTACGACAGCTTGTACACAGAGCGGTACATGAAAACTCCCGCGACCAACCCGGCGGGGTACAACCGCAGCGCCGTGAGCAAGACGGATGGCTTCAAGAAGCTTGCGGGTGGTTTCCTCGTGCAGCATGGCACGGGCGATGACAACGTGCACTTCCAGAACGCGGCGGCGCTGGTGGATCTGCTGATGCGCGCCAAGGTCGGGCCGGATAAGTTGCAGGCGGCATACTTTACGGATTCGGATCATGGGATTAGTAGGAATGGGGCGGGGACGTATTTGTACAAGCAGCTTACGAGGAAGCTGTTTGATGAGAAGAAGAGGGCTGTGGGGGAGAAGGAGGGGCATCAGTGGAGTAGGAGGACTGTGAGGGGGTAGAGATGAAGGGGTACTTGATATGCATAAGATTATTTTGGTTGACTGAATACAAGATTAAGTATTTACTGCACTCGTATCAGGTGTGTGTAGTATGGTGACGGAGAGGTTTCCCATAGGAGAGCTGCTGTTACTTTCTATCTACTTTAGGGTTTATGAGCTGATAAACGGGGCGTTAGGATCCTCTGCGGCATGTTTAGGTGTATGTAGAGGCGCAGGGTGGGGATGCTGAAACTTGAGATGGATAAAGTCAGAGCCCCTGGTTATTGGAGGCGCTTTTCGTGAAGGACGGCGCGGTTTCTGGTGGTGACTTTGTAGAAGCTTGAGTGCGTAGTGGACGGGCGCAACTAATACCTTCTGCCTCTCGATAGGAGCGGTAGACGTAGTAGAACGTCTCATCGGTATCCCTCGCACAGCAGAGTGGCCGTGCTGGCGGTGGTATGTCAAACCTACCTAATGTTTTGAACAGTTTTGCCCCCATGTGTCCCAGGGGATTGGGACCTGAGGACATACCTGATTAGTCCCTGGGGCTTTTATAGGTCGTTGAACCCTTGGTCTAATGATTCTCCGGTGTATTGCTGCCTCGGGCATCTCCTGGGCGAATGGGATGTTGCTCCGGCTTGAAATCGTTCATCCGGAAACTGCAGATGGGAAGCGAAAGTTCAAGACGACTTTGATGTAGGACCGTCATGCTGGAGGGTGTAGGTGTCGTCCTTCGATGTCGTGCCTGCGGTGGCGCGAAGAACAGTGGTATTTTCTTCCATAAAATTAAACTCGACATAACATATTTTAAGCTTCATTTCATGTTCGATGCAGTAGCATCAATAATCATGACGCCTTAGAATAAACCCCGAGACGTGCATACGGAAACCACGTCTGATTGGCTCGCTATGCAGATAGGTTGGGCAAAGTTAGGCCGCAATGAGACACGAACATTGAGAGATGCGACAGCTCCAGTGCACCACACCTGTAGATTTAACGTTCGCAATTTTTCCCCCCTTCCTTCTCGGGAGCACAAGCTCATATTTGCCGCTATAACGCAGCTGCAGACTCGGAGTATTCTACGGACATGAACTACTGCAGGGAGTGCGATCGACATTTTCAAACCGCATACTCGCTCCGGCAGCACCGTAAGGCTTCGAGCCGACATACCTTCGGCTCCTGGGCTTCCTCGCTTAGCAACGCGGCTCCTGTGGTCTCTCAGACGCAAGTTTCCACAGTAAATCCGCAAATGTCATTATTTGGAACCAAGCCCGTGGTTTCTGTAACCCAGGCACCAGAAAAAACAGCTGAGGCCAAACCCTCTGATGAGCTGATACACTCGCTTAAACGGTACGCTTATGTTCCTTGTATTTTTTTCCTTCTTCTTAACAGCTGCAAGAGCTAACGAGAGTATCACAATAGGCTCTACCTCAGTGAAGAGTACTCAGATCTTGTGATATCCTGTGGGGGGAAGGAATATCAAGTGCATAGAGCCATCGTCTGCGGGCAGTCCGGGTTCTTCTCTGCAGCTTGTCGCTCGAACTTCAAAGCTAGTAACAAGCTCACGCGCTTGAAACGGATTTCAACTAACATTTACTCACTTAGGAGGCACAAGAGCGAAGGGTTGACCTACCTGATGAGGACCCTCAGGTCGTTCGTCTAATGGTGTATTTCTTTTACCATTTTGACTACGAAGTATTGGATCCAAGCTTGAGTGATGATACCGATGGGCTATATGGGGACGAAGAAAAACGCCCAAGCCTTGTCATTCATGCAAAGGTTTACGCCCTGGCAGAGAAGTTTCTGATTCCCGGGCTGAAGGCCCTCGCGATTCGCAAATATAAGGCGGCGGCTAGTGCCTCGTTAGGCATCGACGACTTCCTTCAGTCAGTACAAGAGGTATACACATCCACTGTCGAAAGCGATAGAGGCTTGAGAGACGCTGTCGTGAAGCTCATTTACGATCATCCGGTATGGCTGGATGAGAAGAAGGTGCAAGATGTGGCCAAGGAGCTGGGTGCTTGGATGTATGACCTCGTTGTGTACATTCGACAACACGGGGGGTTTTTAAAAACGGGGGGCCCCTTTGGTATCAGGTAAGGTGTCGTTTGGTTCGCTAGTATAAGTTTCCAATATGCAAATAACGGTGAAATGAATGCATTACCGTTTTACTGTTTGGTTGCGCGCGACACGGTAAGCCGTGTGACTTCTGCAATTTGATACTGGTAACAAATTAACCTCAGATCGTGCGTTGAATAATTAAATGACCAGAAATCATTCACCGCTATACTGGACTTCAGATCCGAGTTATGTCGGTAAAGAGCGCAATAATACAGAAGGGTCTGCTGGAAACGCCCTGTGTTCGGGGGTTAAATTCGACGCTGTGAGGGGCCGAGTAAGGTGGATACCGTTACTTGGTGACTGAATCGATTATGGTTTCTATGAAGAAGAAGATCAAGAGTAGATACAGGAGCTGCG
>Ga0247758_1001479_pt1 | contig 17139 bp, 19 predicted proteins | sample UWRJL156409C4_FD_180950 | JGI IMG/M metagenome (GOLD analysis project Ga0247758, IMG submission 180950) | Plant litter microbial communities from Arlington Agricultural Research Station in Wisconsin, United States - UWRJ-L156-409C-4 | ecosystem: Environmental > Terrestrial > Plant litter >...
GTGGGCGGCCCGATTTCTCCACGAGCCTTTTGTTGGCAAAGCTTGGCCCATTCCTGTCCATCGGCAGCTATTCTGCGGTCAGTAAACCCCACGAGGTCAGAGCTCTCCGGGGTTCGGTGTGCGTCCGTGTGGCGCCGTGCTGTCCTCCCGTGGTCGCCGTCGCTTCAGCGGTGCATGACCTGCGGGTCGACGTGCAGTGGTGGCCGATGCGCTCAACGGCGAGCGACCGCCGCCACTCAGCGCACCCCGTCGCCGCCCGGACCTCCGGCGAAGGAGAATTGTTGTCGATAAGGGTGGTATTCGCGGGGTAAGGTGAGTCGCAGCGGCAGCGTCCAAGTCCGTAGGGTCCATCCACCAGGTCAGGAGAGAGGTTTCGGAGAAATGGTGGCATCATGGCTTGGACCCTAACCCTTGGATGACCCGACCACTTGTGACGACGGATCCGGGCGAGCCATGCAGTCGTTGATGAGACATTCGTAATGGGGTCCTTTGGGAGTAGCGAAGGAATGGGCAATGTTTTGGAAACCTATTAATAGCCCGATCACGATCTGCGAGTAAGAAAGCTTCTCCGCACTCATCGACGGCCCGCGGTGGGTCTTTGAGACAGCTCCGGTTTGCGAGCTTGGTTGCCCCAGCAGGTATAGATTAGATTATGTCCCGGTTGTCGAAACAATATAAGCTTGGTGGTATCGACAAGTGATACTTCAGCAGGCATGTTGTGAATATCATCGTAATTTTCGAGTTAAAGGCATCACCCACCTGCTTCAGAGCTCCGCCACCAGCTGTGTACTCGTAGGACAGTGGACTGACAAACCCGACAGGCTAGTGCCCTACCGAGCAGGACCAATCGGACACCCCACGTCGCTGTCGCAAAGATAACGACTTGGCATGGATAGAAACATCGCACTTCTTGGGGTATGGAGCGAGCTGCAAAATTCCAGCCCCGCTCGGTCTGAAATTCCACATTTCCCTACGTCATCCGATCAGTTAAGGTAATATCGTACGGAGTACTTGAATGAAATCTCGTGAGATTGATTCCTTTCGAACTTCCCCGCTCGCCAGGCTCAAACAAACACACGATGTCCGACGCCGCCCTCAAGACGTACCGCGGGAACTGCCACTGCGCAGCTTTCGTCTACGAAGTTGACGTGCCCGAGTTCAAATCCGCCGGCGAGTGCAACTGCAGCATCTGCACGAAGAAGGGCGTGCTTTGGATCTATGCATCCCCAGAGAACTTCAGAGTCGTTAAGGGGAGCGAGGATGCCCTGACTTCCTACACCTTTGGAACGTGGTCGGCAGCCCACAAGGTGAGATGCGACAATCAGCCATGACCGAGAAAGCCTAACAGTGCAGTTCTGCCCTGCATGCGCGACGCCCATCATGTGTGTGGCGCCGAGTGCAGCACCAGACAGACGGTTGAGTTTGAATGTACGACCTCCGGTGGATCCTCTGAATTTGTAAATGCTAATGATTTCGCCAGGCTCGCGCTATCCAGGGCGTCGATCCTTGGGAATTGGAGCTCACTCCGTACGTGAGATTCCCTCTGCTGACGTTTCAGAGCTGACAGCCAAAGCCTCGATGGTGCGAGCTGGGGAACTCCCTACGAGGGAGCTGAATATATCGGCCCCGAGCCACAGGCCGAGATTGAAAACGCAAAGATCTACCACGGGAGCTGCCATTGTGGCGCTGTTACGCTGGCTGTGAAGAGCAAACCTCTCGACAAAGATTATCCCGGCAAGGTAGTCGAGTGCTCGTGCAGCATATGCTCAATGGTACGTTTCTTGACAGTTTCCCTGACCAAAGCTAACGAGAGATCCAGAACGGCTACATCTGGCTCTATACTGAGCCCAATCAAGTTGCCATCCAGGGGGTGGAAAACCTTGAAAAATACAGCTTTGGTGGTGGTGGGCTGGTCAAAACCTTCTGCAAGACATGCGGCGTCAACATCTCCAACGAGGGCGCCGAACTGAGCGCCTCCGAGGTCTCAACGCTACCCGAGGGCATCAGGAATCGGTGGAACTTCATCGCAAAGAACTGGCGCCCCGTCAATCTGCGGGTCTTGAATGACTATAACATCAAGGACATCAAAGAGCCGGAGAGGTCGACGAATGGCGCCTCGTTTGAGCCGAGATATGTCAATCCTTGAAATCCGTATGCTGGCGACGATGTTGCTGCGAGTTAGATAGGCATGCCTTGGTCTCATAGACGGCGACGGCTTTTCGATTTCGAAGGCTTTGAATCCAAATCCTCACTGGACCCCGACCGTCTCTTTTGCGCCGTTCCCATCATCAGTGAGACGCGACTTTGGATGAGGTTTGCCTGTGACCAGATTAACCGGCTGCCCCAAAATCAGAGGCAGCGCCAACTTACATCAGGCACATCGGTACCAGGCCAAACACTCCGATCCGCCCCATGCTCCAACATCAGAGCCAGCACACTCTCCAACACCATCCTCATCGAGGCCCTTCTCGCTAGCGACATCTCCCGGCAATGTGTGCTTGGACATTTGATATGAGTGGGCCACAAAACCAAATCCTGCCATGGCGTTCTCGCACATAACGTCCCTCCAGGTTGCTTCGTCATATACGTCTCGTTTGGATCACAGCCGTTCTCTAAAAGGCACCGTATCAAGCTCCCGATCTCCTCACAGTTCACCGTCGGTTCATCACAGTGCCCCATTAGTGCTGCCACAAAGCGCGCCAAGACTGGCCCCTTGACCGGCACAAGGAACTCCGAGTCCAGCGGCATCCGATAGTCCAAGTACCCGACCATACATGAATCGAGGAGTAGTTCTCGGAACACAAGAAGCACCGTGTTCGTCGGGTCACCGAGTGCGTTCATCTTCACTTGGCCTTTTCGCTCCATCTCTGGGATGCAGGCGTCGAGCTCGTCGAGGAGGGGATAGGCTTCCGGGCTGGCGTCGATGGCTTTTGAGTGGAAAATGATTTCTCGTAGGGCGGTGGTAAAAGGGGAGGGCGTACTCTGCGCAAAATAGGTGCGGTCGACAAACTGGGGGAAGCGGGTAGTTTTTACGTAGGCTGTGTAGCCGCGGAGGAGGGAGAGGTGGGCGTTGAAGTTGGGTGGTGTTTTTTTGGAGAGGAAGGAGATCATGTCTTTTGTGCGGAGGAAATCCATTACGCTCCGGTCTGAGATGTTAGTGTTTTGGTTATGAGGGGTGAGACTTGGAGGGTGAGACTGAAACGGGCATGTGAAAGGACATACGGAGGAACTCGACTTTGTAGCCGTGCTTTGTGATCTCCAGGAGGCCGCGGCAACGGGCGCTGAGTCGGCGGGTAATTTGCTGTCTCTTGGCAGTGACTTGGGCTTGAGGAAGCGGTTGGAGTGGAAGCTTGAGGGCATAACTCTCGTCTTCATACTCGGTATCGTGAAAACCGTACACTGCGATCGGAGCGGGCTCCCTTGCCTCGAGCGCGATGAGCAAAATCGTTGCCATCTTCTGGTGATAGAATGGCTCAACCGACTCAAGGATCTGCTTGAAGAACGCCTCTAAATCATCGGGCATGCGCTCAAGACGCCGCTGAAGATCGGAAAAGCTGTCGTACTCGGTCAGCCCGTTGCGAAGCTGACCTGTCACGAGAAACACCCAGAGGAAGACGCCCGCTGCCCGCTCGGCTATTTGGTCGATTAGCCACTTAGCGTTGGAAACCTCGGCGTTCAGGTCCTCCCAACGGGGATGCTCTTGCAGACGACGCTCGGCGTACGAACGGATATCGCCGTGCGTGAGCTCGTGGATGTACAGCTTTGTCTGACATTTACCGAACGAGTCCTCAAAGACGTTCCACGCCCGACTAGATACGCACATCTTGATGTGAGGAGAATTGACTAGGTCAAGGAGGGTACGGCAGAAGTCGACATGATCGCCCTCGAACTCGTCCAGGCCGTCGACAAAGAAGCAGAACTTGACTTCCATGTCTTGGTCGGCGATGCGCTGCAGGACGCGCTGCAGTTCAGGGAGCAGCCAGGGGTCGTGGCTAAAATTCTCGGCTGTTTTGGGCCATCGCTCGACGCAGACAGTCTCGATGAGATCGGGAAGTTGGCGGAAGATGTCGTAGAGGAGGGTCTGCAACAGGCCTTGTCTGGACTTTTGCATCGTTGTACCAGCGCTCCAGAAGAAGTGGCTTGCGACAACCAGGCGGTTGGGATGCGCCCAGCGGCTTAGGGCCGATAGAGTCTTGGGATGGTCGGCCAAAAATTTGATAAACGTTGATTTTCCCGATCCAGGCTTTCCTGAGACCCAGAAGAAGTCGTCTCCCTCCGCGAGCCACCTAAGAAGACCGCTTCGGAGGCCGCTGTCGGGCTTGGTCGAGTCTTGTAACTCGTCACTCTCAAAAGCCCACTCAAAGGTTCGAGTGTAGGCGACCGGGATGGAGCCGTGGCGAACTGGCCGGCTGTCGAAGCTGAGAGACCTGAGGATGTGGTTCTCCTTCGCAACAGCGTCTTTGAATATTGACAGTTGCGACAACTCATCCGAAAGAGACGAGACATCGTCAGGGGCGAACCCCCCGGAATGTGTTGGTGAGCGGGTGTTGGCAACGTGTGCTTTGAGCTCGCTGAGCGTCCGGGCAATACCGTCGAGCTTCGCCGATTGTTTGACATCCAAGGCGAGGCTCTCTTTGCGCAGCTCGCGCAGATATCGGTCGAACAGGCCATGCCAATATCTGCCAGCGGTAAGCGGTCGAATTCCGATACATTATGCGGGGATATCTCACATTGTCAGAGAGCAAATGTGAAGCGTCAGTGTCGTCTGCGTCTTGTGCAGCCTGTCTTCCAGATCCTCCATCTCGCTGCTCTTCAACATTGTCGCCATCGCCGCCCGGAAGCTGCGCCATTTCCCGCTCGGCCCGCTTATACTTTGCAGCTTGCGTATAATATTCAGCAGCTTCAGGCAGTCGGCCTCACAGGACCGCGACAGGTCGTTGATAGCAAACACATGCTTCGCGATTGTCGCCGCCGCCTCGTCGGCCCCATCGCCGAGCTCAAGCCTGGGATCCCGCTTTGAGGACACTGCCAGTCTCGATCTCAGAGCGAGGAGGTGGCTGTAGACTGCGTCAAGTTTTTCCGTCTCCTTGCTCTGCCTCGCTGCTGACTCGTTGATGTCCTTGGTTTTGGCGATCAGCTGGAACGCGAAACTGACGAACTGCACGACAGATCCCGCGATGCTGATCGCCGTCACGGGATCCATCTTGTCATGGAGAGTCGCGATGCGGATGTCGAGAACTCAGGCCAAATGAACGCGTCGCGAGGTACTTCTGGCGGCGCGTTCGGGACGGCTTCGGGGAAGAGGGGCGGGTCATCCTGGTTGGGAAGGTGCGGGTAATAGTGAAATGCCGGCATTGATGCAACCTCGCCGCCGACCGGCGTAAGCAGGGGCAGTGCAGCTCGGGCTCAGTCCGAAACCTGGTTGGTTTGGCAGCATAAACAACTAATCCTTTGAACTGCACGTGTCTATTTGGGCGTCATTCGTTGTATTTGCAACACCAAAACCCGGTCCTAAACATACGTACATAGGCAGTGGCTTGGCTCCATCAGAGGGTCTTGGGCCTCAGACAAAAGAGTCGATCGAATAAACGGATGCAGCAATTCAAGAACGAGACCACCTTGATGAATAAAACAAAAAAAAAAAAGGACCTGCTCGGATTTGAACCGGGATCTTTGAGGATGGGTGATGGGAAAGTGCCGAAGGGTTGTCGAAGAGTGTGTCGAAGAAAGAGTGCTGCTGTAGGATTCGAACGTTGGTTGTTGTAGAGTTGTTGGTAGTCCTGGAGTCGACCACACCTTGCCCATCCTCAACGAGCTACCATTACACCACAGGCCCTTGAAATGAGCACCGTGGAAGTAACTGATAGGTCCCTGCCTGGGGTTGGGGGGCTGGCGGGCTGGCGGGGGATTTCATCTGAAGCTGAAGGAAGTGGGTGAACAAAGAGAGCAGGCCGTCCTTCCTCTTGCGCACTAGCTAGTGGCACACTAGATTTGGCCTTTAAACGCCCTTTCATGTAGTTGTGAAGCGGGACGGGAAGATTGCCCGAGGTAGACTAGTCCGTTGTTTCTCGGACGGCTACAATATATTCAAAAGCTCTATACCAGGTAAGTTCTATACCAATAGGACGCTCCGCTCCATCTACATCTTCCGTCTAACCAACCCCCGCCAAAAGTCAAAGCTGTTCTCATCGCTTTGCAACGCCCAGACCTTCCCGGTCGGCATGAGAGTGCCGTTGATACCGTCGTCTCTGACTTCTTCCGCTCGCAGCATCCCCCAGTCCCGCGTAATACCCAGAACCCTTGCCTTCACTCCGCCCTCGGCCTCCAACGTCACCACCTGGTCTGAATGCAGCCAATGCTTATAGTACCTCTCCTCCAGGCCCCGCGAGAACCCCGTGCGGAGAAACTCCGCATAGAGCACCTCCATACGGGTCAAGATGCGGGCGATAAGTCTTTCGATCTGGAAGGGCGGCAGGTTCCTGTTGATCAGAGGCAGCAGGGCATCCAGACTGGTGGTTGGTCGGCCGTTGTTGGTGTTGACGCCGATCCCTAACACAACCTGGTAGTTTCCAGCCGAGTAGGCGCAGTTCGACAGGATGCCTCCAATTTTCACGTACGCCACCTCATTCGGCTTGCTCGGGTCCTGGGCGTAGATGTCGTTGGGCCACTTGAGTTTGACAGGGAAATTCCCGTAGCCGACGTCATACGACTTGATTGCCTCAACAATGGCCACGGCAGCGATGTACTGGAGGAAGACTATGGGTCGGGTCGCGGCGTGGTGAGCTGGGTGGTTGATCACGGTAGACATCAGCAGGCTCCCGGCCGGCGCTACCCAGACATTGGAACCTCGACCCCGGCCGGCCACTTGGGTAGTTGCGGCGAGGGTAAACCCGGTGGACAGCTTGGACAGAAGTTTATGGTTTCTGTTGAGGTCAGCGGTTGTCAGTCAGACAATGAGAAAGAGACTCACTTTTCGAGCAGAGTGTTCGTACTGGTGACAACCTCGCCGTACATGAACACGTCGCCCCATTCCTCAGCTTCCGTCTCCTGCTGTCGATACTGTCGGAGGCTTGAGTAGAAGACCGCGTGGTTAAAGCATGGAGTCTCCTTAGGCTCGGGCCATGCGGTCTCGTGCGATACGACTGACTTGGGGATTTGGATGTACTCGGCCGTGGGATCAGGGGTTCCGCGACCGGTGGTCTTTCTGGTTGCCTGGTACTCGTTCGCAAGGGCCTGGTTTAAAGCGGCCATCGACCACCGGGAATCAGGCTTCTCGAGGTGGAAGAGATCGTTCTCCCCCTTAACGTACTCCTCGCCGTCCTCTCTCGTGATGATGTCCTCAAACGAGTACAGCAGCTCCCCGACCTCGGTGTGGTTGAGTGACGAGAGATGGATCTTGGACAGACTGGGGACCGCAGACTCCTCTTGGCTTACTTCCAAGCCAAGCTTCACGAGACACCCCTTGAGAAAGCCGACCCTCGCATCATCGTCCGCCACGAGGTCGCTGATCAGGGAATCGTACCCGTCGATGTCTTTGTGCCGACCAAGGTTGGCGCCGGCGAATCTGCAGAGGTCAGCTTTGGTGCTGGTAGTTTTGATGTTGGTAATAGTCGGCTGACTTACTCGGGGTGGGGCCCAGTGAGGACCACTCTGCCATCCCCGACCTTGCAATAGACAACCGCGGCTTTGGTGCTTCCAGGCTCAACAGCAAGCTTGTCCTCGTACTCAGCGAGCACCTCGACGCCCGACTCCTTTCTATCAGCATCGACAAAGACCCCGCCGCCGTTGTAGTAGCACTTGAACGCATCGGGAAGCGTCACAACCCCTGAGAAAGCCCCCTTGTTCACCGTGATCTTGGCAGCTTTCGCGCCGCGTTCGCTGTGATAGGCAAACCCTCCGAAGGCTCCTCCACGGCAAGTCCCTGGGAAGAAAGCAAGCTCCCTACTGCCCACGACCTCCAACTCGGGATTGCCAACCTCGAACTCGCACCGCTGGCTGCCGTAGTAGCCCCCGGCACAGAACCCCAGGAACGCGCCTCCTCGGCGGACGAAGTGGGTGATGCTGCGGTTGCCAGCGCCGTTCAGAACCCGGCAGTACCCCAGATCCGCGCCGCCAGGAAACACCAGGAGCGCGCAAGTGGGCGCCCACGGCTCCTTGAGGAGGGCAGACTCGGCGATGGGGATCACAGCGTAATTTGGTGACAGCAACCGGCGGAGAGAGTAAATACAGTGCCGAACCGACTCGATTGTCGACCCAGTCCCTGTGATAATTAGCATGCGTCTTTTAAATGCTGGACCAAAAACTCACCCGTGTAAACCAGGACGTTGAGTTTTCGTGATGCCATCTCGGCGACAGGGGGTGGCGTTGGTGGGATGACCCGAGCGCGGAGCAAATTGTGTGCAGCAATGCTGGGCGATGTGTCACTGAACAACCTCCAAACAAACTCGAACCGCCGCCAATGGGTTCAACAACGTCAAAAGAAGAGGCCGAGTCGAAGCAGCCGGAGCAGGCGCCGGCCGCCGAGCAGCAGGTCGAGGAGGATGACGAGCCTGATGAGTGGTGAGTGCTTTTCTGCTTATCCGGCGCACTCGAAGATTCTTCAACGGGTCCCAGCAGCCCCGTACCCAGTCGAAATCTCTCACTGAATGCAACAATTCTGCAGGGACAAGCGCATCTTCAGCACCGGCTGTGCAGGTATGTTTCAGCCCTATTAATTTGCAGAGGGAGATCTCGAAATGTCCGACGATCGCGGAGATTGCCGGCTCCAACAGTGGCGTTCAGGCCGAGCTAATCGATGCTGCAGAGGAAAATACCAAACTAACGGACTGCTATTACGAGAAGAAGGATTGGAGGCTTTGCAAAGACGAGGTGAGTGATGATTGTTGAGCGGCGATGGTTGGCGATGGCTGACGGCAACTGCCCTGGCCAGATGGAGCAGTTCAGACAGTGCTGGAAAGCACAGGGAAACGACAACAGGACCGCCACGAAGGACACGAAGGACGCATAATTGTAAATAGACATCCGCCCCTCGACTGTACATTAGCCATCTCAATTCAATCACATCTCAATCATGTGTCAACTGTAGTGTTCAACGTTGAAGCTCACTTGGCGGCCAGCGCTGAGCGCTAACAATTTCTCACCCCTGTATCGGAGGCCCAAGCTCCATCCCGCTGGATCGGCCGAAATTTCTCAAAGCCGAAGCCATCAATCTTCGCCGTTACCGTCACCTCAACACGATCCCCACCCCTCAACACCCCACAGCCCAACCGCCAACATGCGGTCCCGCGCCATCCAGCTCCTCAGGCCCCTCCGCTCCCCGACGTCTCTCCAATGCCTCCGCCCCGGCCCCTCGTCCCAAATACCCAACCTGTCACGGCCCGCCTCAACATGGAAGCCCCGACCGCGAACACCCGCCCCGGCGAAGCCGATCGTCACGGACACCTCCACGAACCCCGTCGACCCCCAGGCGGCCATCGCGCCCGGGCCAGACGTCAACGAAGTCAACCCGGCGCTCTCGGCCTCGATCCCAACACCAGCAAGCAGTAGCGCGCCCTCGCACGCCTTCACCGTGGCGCTGAGCAACGGCAACGGCAACGGCAACGCCGACCAAATCGACTGGTCGTCTTCCTTCCACGGGCTGTCGACAGTTCCGTTCTCGCCCGAGGCGGCGGCTACGCTGATGAAGCCGCTGGACCCGCTCGACATCGAGGTCAAGCCGGACGGCATCATCTACCTGCCTGAGATCAAGTACCGGCGGGTGTTGAACCAGGCGTTCGGGCCGGGCGGCTGGGGTCTCGCGCCGAGGGGGGAGCTGGTAATAGCGGAGAAGCTGGTGACGCGGGAGTACGCGCTGGTTGTACACGGGCGGTATGTTCAGTTCTTCCCCTTTGTGTTGTTGTGGAGGCGAATGCTAACAGTCGCCAGATTCATCGCTCAAGCACGCGGTGAGTGCGGGTACTTCTCGGAGGAGACAATCCCCACGGCCGGCGAGGGGTGCAAGTCGAACGCGCTGATGCGCTGCTGCAAGGATCTGGGCATCGCGTCGGAGCTGTGGGATCCGCGCTTCATCCGCGAGTTCAAGAAGAAGCACGCCCAGGAGGTCTGGGTTGAGCACGTCGTGAACAAGAAGCGCCGGCAGATTTGGAAGCTCAAGGATGCCGATGTTGCGTATCCGTACATGGAGGTGAAGAAGACAGCTGCTAGATAAGTTTCCTTGGGAGGAGTCTGTACGAGAGACATGGTGTATGATATGTAAGTTATGTATAGAGCAGAGCAGCAGGTGCATATTTGGTACCTAAGGTACTGTACATACCCTTTTTATTGTATTATAGATATGGCGACATTGTCTCTGGGACATGACAGACGGAATACGGACCACAAATCTTCTAAGATATGCTGCCGCTTCTCTACTGCAGCAACTCCAGACATCATTAGGACGAGGCCTGGTCCCGGGCATCATCGACGAAACAGAACATCAAATCTGATTATCTAATACTACACGCTGCCTCGTTGCGTAGAACGGGCCGCGGCCAGACAAACCTCCATCACCTACGCGCCCATCTAAAATGCTTGGATCCATATACCAGTCCAAACCTGTGCCAACAACGCCAAGCCAGTCCCAAAATGCCCACATGAGCCAGTCCAGATGTTCTAGCACGACAGTGATTACTTCTCGATCCCGGAGGTCCGCGCCGAGTCCGCGCCTGTAGGTGTGCTGCTTCCGCCCCAGCCCCAGGGCATCCACGAGCCGCCGGCAGACGCGGAGGGGGTACCGCCTCGACGCCGCACGCTGGTGCCGTCATCCATCTCTTCCTCCGCCCCGCTCTCCGCTTCGAGCTTCTCAAAGTCCGGTTCCGATCGGCTCTTAGCCAGCCCCGCCAGTCCACTCTGCTCGCTCACCGACCGCGTCGAGAGCCCGTCGGCAGCGTCCAGGCTGACACTGGCCGCACGCGCCTGTGCCTCCTCGCTTTGCAACTGGCTAGCCTCGCGGTCGAGGGCAGACAGCACGGTATTGAGACGCTCGCGGTGGGCGTGGAGGTAGGACATGCGCGCGGCGGCGCCACGGATCGAATCGGGGATCAGCGTTGTGGTCGATGACGCAATGTCAGCTCCGCCGCCTACGCCTCTGTTGCCCCCCGCCGAACCAGCGGCACCGGCGGCCGCACTGACGGCCGAGGACAGGAAGCTGTAGAAGTCGGAGCCCGTAGCGCCAGCGCCAGCGCCCGCATTAGCGGGCCATCGCGCCGACGGGAGCGTGAAGCGCGCGAGCAAGGTTTGCGTGTATGACTGCGGAGTCTGCGACCCGGGGGCCGCGGCGGCGCTAGCGGGCTCGGGCGATGGAGGGAGGCCGAGCACGTTGGTCTTGAGGAGCTCGATGGCGCGCTTGATGTAGGAAATGCCAGCAGCGCGGAGGCGCTCGTGGGACGAGGCGATGAAGTCTTCGATCGCGCCCTCGTTATCCTCCAGCCAGGGGTGGACGTAGGTCTGGTAGATGATGCGCGCGCCCTGTGTCTGTGGGAGAACCAGGTAGAGGAGGAAGAGCAAGCGGATGTATGCGTAGAAGGGGATCCTAAGTCGTCGTCAGCGCCGGAGACAGGGACATGCGGGGGCCTCGCAATGCAGGTGACGACATACCACACGAGAAACCATTCAGTCCATGACTCCACGAGGAGCGCGCATGCCAGAACGACCCAGTACATGAGCCATGGCGTCAGCTGGGCCGGATCCGACGTCTTCAGGGCCTTGTAACTGGCAAAGAGCGGGAAGAGGAACGATGCGATTGATCTGTGGTGTCCATGATTAGCTCCTGTGCGAATGGAGGGGTACTTGCGACTGAGCTCCAGGAGTAACGCACGAGAGTATCTTGGCGAATATGTCGAACATGGTCACCGTTCCGCGAGGCTTTGGGTAGGGTTGTGATGCTGTGTCTCGTCCCGGCGACACGAAGGATCCAGTGCAAACAGAGAGATTCCGCCGGAGGTGGGCTGGAGTAATAAGGACAAAAGCGGCGGGCTCTGTCGGAGCGGTGGCGGGGAGGAGGACAAAGCAAGGCACAGCAAGCCACGGGAGCAGAGCAGCTGAGCTGGGAGCATGGGTACGCGACCCCACTGCTGACTATCAGCTCCCCGAGATCCGCGATAAGCGGGCAGGGCCGACGTAATGCGGGGTTGAACGCTAATGGCGGACGCCAGCGCTTCCCAGACGCGGAGATGGGGTTCCCGAGCTTGGCACTGAACTGCGATGGAACTGCGATGGAGCCAGGGGATGCATGGGAGAAGACCGAGCCTTCTATAGGGCGGTTTTGGGACGTAACGTGGCCTTCTTGCCTTGAGTTCAAGCTTCCAATGTGGTCTTTTGACTCACGCTGTTGCCTGAGCCGACGCGTCACTGCTGGGACGTGGCCGGTGCCCCTTTCTTCGGGGTTGTAAATGCTGGAGGGAGACGCTTCTGAAGTACCCTTGCACCGAAGAAGCAGATCTCAAGTCATCATTGAATCACGAACTCGGGCAAAGTGATGAATCCCGCGCAGGAGCCGGATGCGATGGGTCAGGGTTAGGGTTATTAAAGCGTGAGGTGATTCAGATCGAGGGATAAAGAAGCCAGAGTTAAGAGAGGGGAGGCACTATGTAAGCTATTGTTCTACCATGGAAGTAAATGATCCGGAAGTCTTTGCTGGGCGAGATGGAAGCTTATTTTCATTAACAGAGCCCATGTTTGCTGTCCGCTCAGATGATCGGTGCAGCCGAATAAAACCTTGTGGAATAGGATTCCGCTAGGGGTACTCACATGAGTACATCCAAACATAAAACAGAAGAAATGATGTCAGTGGACTCAGGAAAGGTTTTCCTCCCGCCTTTTTTGATAGAGACTTTGACCGCAGTAGGGCACATGATCCCCCCAGTCCAAGACAGACGATTGTGGCCGCTCCTGGGTACCGGAGAGACGAAGACGGCGAGGACATGCCAATAGAGTACATTCCGTCGCTTGAAGACAAGAACAAGTTGTTTGAGAACATATTTAATCCTCAGCGAGACACGGCAAACGGCAAGGAGCCCATTTACGACGAGGAAAAGGTCCGTGGATTCATTCATCCCTGATCAAGACGGTTACAACACATGTCGCGGAGTCAGATGCCATCTACAAAGAGCTTCTCAAATCCCTTGTCCTCTGCCGGACCATGACGACTGGTATCAAGGATCCGTTCAAACCCAATCGTGTCCACTATCCCCGCCAGCACATGCCGTCGGTCCCCGTCACCACGGAGGAATTGGAATACAAGGGATTCATGAAACAGGTTGTCACGGCAAACCTTACCAACTGAAATATGTCTGTCACGCCACGCTGACGTTGTTGACAGTCTTGAGGTTTGGGAAGTTTGCGAGTAAACCGACACATCATGCTTCTGAGTCAGGTCTTATTGACAGAAACGGGTCGAGTGGAATTATAAAAAGGGGGAGCACGCTCTCTCAAAGAACCCGTCATCTCGAACAATAACGCACTCTCAAAGATGTAAATCTAAAAGGAGCCTGTTTATCAGCATAAGAATCCTATACGTCTCAACATTACGGAACACGTTATATATCACCTGTAATACATCAATCTTTCCTTTATCGCTGTGCTGCCAGAGGATCTTATTAACGGCGTGCTAGACGAGTTCGAGCAGCAAGGACAGGGCGCCACCTCCCGGAGCGAGGTCCAAAGATCAGTGGGAAGAGGCACAGCTCGAAGGAGACGAGACTGTCATCACTGAGCATGATTGCTTTGTTCTGAAACCTGGATCTTGGCAGTCCGGATGGGATAACCTGCTTTCCACCCTCGTCGTTGCATCTCCGCGCGTGTGAGGCCTCTGGCAAGAAGCGCGTTGGCGGTTAGACCAACAGTATTTGCTCAAGTCATTACAAACCGCAAGATGTTTCACGTAGCGTCTCAGACGCGTTGGGAAGTCTTGTGGGACACAGACGTTGGAGGTTGGTTGAGAATTACGGGGTCTGTGGACTCGGCCGACCTATCAGCAACCCGGCCGGGCTGTACTGCGAGGTGTACGATAGATGGTAACCCAATATGAAGCCAGTCATACGCAACGAGACGGGCGAAACGGAGACTGGCGGAGCTGCTTGGGGAGATCGCAACTCGGGCGTACGTGGCGAAGGTCGTTCGTTGCCACGGTGGATAGGGAAGCGAAAGATGGAGGGCATCACCGTAGGTAAGCTTGTGAACGCCCTCTTCAGCTGCGCGGGTGCTGGAAAGTTGGATTGTATGAATCGTTGTCAAATAACGGACTGAGCGGGTTTGTTGATACGAACTGGACAGATCCGATCAGCAATCAGCCCGGGAATCTGGGGTCTAGCTTTCCTCTAAACAGGCAGTTCAAACTCGGCTCTCTGATGTCTTCCGAGCAAAGGCGGGCTTCGCTCGTCACTGTCTCGTCCACGACAATAAAGCAAGGCTCACGGCGATGCAGGCAAGCACGATCGCGCTCGAGCGGAGCGAGGAAGCTCGCCGCCGGAGGTAGGTTAGGTTAGGGTTATGGTTAGGGTGAGGATGGTTGAGTCTGGAAAATCCGCTTGGGTTGACAAGGACCGTTGACTTCCAAGGTTGTAGAATATATTTTGTCTGTTGCATCAATTAGCTCGCATGATACGACAACGGTGTTCAAAAGTGCCTGGATTGTAGATATCTTGGGACTCTTTGTTGAGTCAGACAAGACATTGTGTCAAAGAACTGTTGGAAACCCGATTGGGCTTGGCCCCTAATGAATTGCTCGTGAGTCTTGAACGGGTAGTGTTCGGACAAGCATCGGCAGCCACCTTCTCGTAAATGTGAGGGGTTGACAATCCGCCAACGCTCCGGCGGGGACTCAAGCAAGCCCAGACTAGCACGAGTCCTCCCGGCAATATCTTCCGAGCAATAGGAGTATGGCCTCATACATGAGGGAAAATAGCATCCTATAAGGCCAGTGAACAAGCTTGGTTGGCATTCCCACGCTTGTCGTAGCTCGCTTCTCGATGTCGCTTTTCCCACCCATCAGCCCCTCATGACAAAAGATGCTGAGCGCCAATTTTGGCGCCTTCGTGACGATAATAGTACAGAATACAGGGCAGACTCGCACAGCGCTTATGTTAGAAGACGGAGCTCGTTCCAATGTTTCGTTCTTCTCTCGAATCTCGGCACACCAACGATTGCTCGACCTTTTGGGACAACCTCTAGTTTGCCAAGAACGCTAGTCTCCTGCCAATTTGCTTTGCTATCTAGACACCGCCTTGCCGACGCCAAGAAGAAGCCTCGCCTTCACCCGCTGCCAAGCGGGATCAGGCTCGCTGTGTCCGACCAGAGGTAGGTCTTCACCACTCGCTTGGCGGGGATTTGTCAGATCGCCATCTTTACGACAATCCCAGAAGATAGGGCAATACTCAGTGACAGCAACAGGTCCAGCCTTGCCGAGAACCTCCTCTGCTGTAGCAACGCGCGCCCTACCTCTGTTCTCTGCCTTGCCAGCAGGTCAACATGGAACGCCCAATGAACGAAATTCCGTCGTGGCAAAGCCACAACACGCCCGAAGAAACAGCCATGATTCCCGCGCTGACTTCCGACAGCCTCGGCATCGAGCAGCGGGAGCCGCGACTTCCTGTCGGTGGTCCCTCGACTCGCCGGGTCCGTCGCCAACGGCAACACAACCAACGTCGAGGTCGCACCCGCGGCTCTTCGGCGCGTCAGGATCGGAGTTTTCATACTTGAGAACATCATAGAAGCCCCGGGAGGCTCATCTAACTATCCGGCTTGTTTCAGGCACTTGCAACGACGAACACGCGGTTCCAAGACGTCTTTGACACAGCGAGATACTAGACGTGATCGGACTTTCTGCGGAAAGGCGGCTGACATTCTCAGTGGGATGCTCCGAGGCCAAATACATGTCATCGACTCAAACATATTTGTCACCGAGCAAGGCTGGGGAGCTGGAGAAGAGGGAACCTCTGGGAAGTTGGACACTGTTGCCACGTTGAAGTGGTGGACCGAGAAAATGGCAGTTTACAGATAGATATATAACTTGTTTGTCTGCTACAACTTATACAATTACATTACTGTGATATCTGTGATCCCTGAAATCCAATCTCTATCCCAAAAGTACCGGCGTTGCCACCTAATAGAACGAACACAGCATCACGCTTCTTCCTCCCGACCGATGCCATCCCGCTCCCGGAGCTGAATCATCACGCAGTGATATCCCTGACCTTCTTCCTGGGGAGCTGAAAGGCTGGCGCTCCCTGATCTTGGGGCCATGCAACGTCCTTCCTTTCTGAAAGGTTGGTGGCTGGTGATCTCAATCTCGGTGTGGGTATTGAGGATGGGGTCTTCGCATGACAAGGCCTTTGGGATTGTGAAGCCCATGTCATGCGCTGTTGCAAAACGGGCTGGCGAAGATTAACTGCTTGTTCGACATAACGCATTTCGCTGCTTGGTGGTCGTTTCCGCCACAACTCGCCGCACCTAGCCCCTCGTGTGGTGCCTTAATCACAGCCTTATGAAAGAAGCCGCTGCATCGTCGCGGGGGGCACCAGCTGTTGCCCACGGGTCAGTCCCTGTTTTGGGGTTTTTGAGAGTGATCGTTTTATCCAAGCCCTCTGAAGTGCCAGCGGCAGTGTTCTCAAGAACCGTTTCGGACGGTCGAGAGGGGCTGTCTCGAGGAGTGTGTCTCATCTCCACATCATCATTTGACGCCGGTGGGATTCTCCTGCGTTTCGGGTACCATGCTCGAACCTGTCGCGCTACCATGCGCAACCTTCTGCATTTCCCCCGCGGCGTGGTGTTCACTTGGGTGGAGGGTATCACACCAGTTGAAGTCCGCTTTTGCGGCAGGACTGGTTCGTGTGCTTCCTCCTCTTCCTCTGTAACGTTTCCACCAAGTCTGGCAGAACGTCGCACCGTCGGCTTCGAGTGGTCTGCAGCAACTATCAGACCCGGAAGCTGTGGAACGTTTTGACTGAGGAACGAGGGGCTCAGGAGCAGCGGAAGTGCAGTTGCAAAGTGACTTGATTTGGTAGAAAAAGGGGAGTGCGAAGCACTCCCCAGTTATATACAAATGGAAGCTCCCTGTGTGTGGGGAGAGCACATGATCCAAGGCCCCTGCGCTCCAGCCAAGCC
>Ga0247758_1001480_pt1 | contig 17119 bp, 8 predicted proteins | sample UWRJL156409C4_FD_180950 | JGI IMG/M metagenome (GOLD analysis project Ga0247758, IMG submission 180950) | Plant litter microbial communities from Arlington Agricultural Research Station in Wisconsin, United States - UWRJ-L156-409C-4 | ecosystem: Environmental > Terrestrial > Plant litter >...
GCGCCAGTTGGCCACGATGTCGCCCTTGCAGTTTGGCTCGGAATAGCCGGTCAGCGCCCAGGTGAAGTCGGGCTCTTGGGGGACTTGGCGGTTGTGGTGTCTGTGTGAGGTGCCGATGCCGTGTTAGTCACGTCTCCAGTTACTAGGTGGTCATAAAGATGCGCTAAGGTCTTGTGTGGGTGCGGAGAGCGGTACATACATCGAGCGGGCTTGCACGCCGGCAGCCAGAAGTACTGCTGCTGTGAGCCAATAGGCTGCTGCCGAGAGCTGCTGTGACAGAAGGCGCATTGTCGCGTCTCGAGTGGTCTGGCTATGTGTCTGGTCGGGTGGTTCGTGGCTTTCTCTGGGTGCCGGGAGTTACTAGTTGGCGGTGCTTGGTTGAATAAGGTGCCGATGGGGTTTAACACCAAACGGCGGGGGAATGGGGGAAGAGAGCGGACCTCGCGGTCTCATCTAAATAACCGCCCAGTCTTTTGAGGGCCCATCTCGAAGAGGTGACGCGGTGAGGGGCGTAGCAGTCGGTTATCTGAGGATGAGGGGATCGAGGCTAAAGACGTGTTTGCCGCGGTGTCGCCAATCAGAGGGGGGCAATTCATTGGGGTTGTTATTGGCTTATTATAGGCGGGAGGCGCAGCGGGTGATTTCGAGCCCGTCCCGTTCGGTGGGATGCGGGATGCAGAAGCAGGGCCGATGAGAGATATCGTGGGGTTGTTTGGTTGGGGAAGCTTTATCATCGAGAGATTCCCATGCTCGTGTCTTCTTGGCTGATGCTGTGGGACAAGTCGCGGCTGTGGGTGTTGGCGCGGCGGGTAGAACGTGAACTTATCCTATGTCGTAGAATTAGCATTGACTTGAGGCAGTAGTCCAGTTGAAATACAAGCACTCATCTACCCCGAACCAACCAGCCGTCTCTCGTACCTTGCAGTCCCCCAACCGATCCTCCAATTTGGCGTCGACCAGGATCCGCGATCATGATCATCATGGGCCTCCTCCATGTTTTCACCCTCCTGCTGACGGCCCCCCTGGCCCTCGCAGCGTGCGACCGCGCCACCCTCGCCGAAGTGACCGACCGCTACGTAGCAGCGCAAAGCCTCGCCGAGATCCGCTACCTCAAGACCCTCACCCCGCAGACCATCTACCACGAAAACTTCAAACCCGCCAACATCACCACCGGAATCCTCTCCATGCCACTCAAAATCGACCACCGCCGCAGCATCTACGACCCCACCTCCTGCGCCTCCTACACCGAACTCATCATCGCCGACAAGCTCAAGCCCTACGTAATCGGCACCCAGATCTGGCTCTCCCCTTCCAACTCCACCACTCCCCCCCAGGTAACAATCTCCAAAATCGACTCCATCGTCACCACCACCAACGACTGGCTCTTCAACGCCGCCCACACCCTACACTACGCCCTCTCCGAGTCCTGGCTCCCTCTTCCCGCGTCCCTACTCACCTCCCGCGCTATAATCCAAGCCGCCGGCGATTCCTACCTCAACCTCTTCCTCAACGGCACCGGAAGCGTGCCCGTCCCGTGGGACCCGTCCTGCCGCCGGCTCGAAGGCGGGCTGTACACCGCGCCGGGGGATACTTGTAACAGCGGGGTCCCGAGCGGGATTTCCCTGACCGACAGGCGGTATGTAATTGATGAGGAGCTGGGGGTGGTGAGTGTGTTTTTGGTGTTTGGGGGGAGTAAGTTGCCGGATAGCCATGAGTTTCGGGTGGAGGGCGGGAAGATTCGGTATGTGCATACGATCACGAAGTGTTGGGAGAAGAATTGTGGGTTTGGTGAGCCCCCAGAGATATTGGGGACGGATTTGGGGTTTTAAGGAATAGGGTGCGCACCCTGTACCGGGGGTACGAAACGGTGAGCCAAAAGGGGAGAAGAGGTTGGGGACCAAAATGTCTGCGAGGCAAAAGAGTAAAGTATAGACAAGAAACTGGAGACAGAACCCAAAGGAAATAATCATATCGTTTGAACCCCTTGAACCCACCTCAGCTCACTTCCAAGAAGAGCTGACCGTCGCCACCCCCTCGCAGCTCTGCGGCACCGTAAACGACCGATTCGGATCACTCTCCCACGACAAAGCCCCATTACTCTCGGTCTTAACAAACTTGTACTGGAAGGTCATCCCAGCAGGAAGATTCACCGTACCCGACCACAGAGGATTTGACGTAGAATACTGCGCTGCCGACAACGCGACAGCAGACGCGGCATTCCAGCTGCCCAGCTGGGAGATGGAGCCCACAACCTTGATGTTCTGGCCGTACGATGTTGCCACCAGCTCGTTGAACGTCACCGCAACCGTCGCAGCAGGCGTGCACCCGCCGGTGGGTGTAGCTGTCGGGCTTGTCGCGGTAGTCGAGGGAGAGCCGCTCCCGGATCTGCCGATAGCGATGTCTGCGCATGACAGGTAAATCTGGCCGGTCTGGAATGAATTCCATTTGAAGGACAGAAGCGTGTGCTTGGACGAGTAGTTGGGGATGCGGATCTTCTTGGACACGGGATACCCGCCGGCGATGCTAGTGTAGCACGACCCCAAGGGCGCAGCGTCCACGCCCTGGCAACCGCGACGGCTGCCCGCCTGGAAGGCGTTGCAAGTAAACCAATCGTTGCGCCAGCATGGCTGTCCTTGTTGACAGTCGGGGTTGTATCCGCACGACTGACCTGACACGTCGGTGCAGGGAAGGGTTCCAGCCTCGAAGCAATCTTCGGCGGCTTGCTTCTCGTCATTAGTAGGGAGGTATCCCGGTGTCAGGAACTTGTCGACGAGGGTCTGGTTCTGGCAGATGCGGTAGCTGAACATGCCGCCGTGGTCACCGTTGTTGTCGACGCACCACTGCACGTCGATCACGTCGCCTGGCTTGTAGGTGGCGACAACATTGTTGCCCCAGTTGGTTGCCGGTTGGTTGTAGTCGATGCTGACACGCGCGTTGTATCCGCAGGGGCCGCTCCTCCCGACGGGGGCGATGTTGAGGTCGGGCCATGCAGAGACGGGCTCGAGGATGGAACACTCGGGGCAGGAATCGAGACCAGCCTGACCGAGTTAGCTAGGTAACACCTTGGTCAACATCTTTGAGACAGAAATCTCCCCAACTTACCTCAGCACCCAGACGCGTCCGGCTGAACGGTTTCACCAGATAACCATGACCCTCCACAGTTGTTGTCGCCGCAGCGAAGATGGCTAATGCGAGTGTGGACTTCATGGCGCCGTTGAAGGTTGAAAACTGGCCAGAAAGACTTGGAAAGAGGCTGATATCTGATATCCTCCTCTTTGTTCTACAGCTGAGCTATCAGCCAGCTTTAAGTATTTAAAGACACCCATCCCTCCAAGCCAGAAAACGCACATCTGACGCCTGCCAACACAATATCATGCAAACTCGGCCTCTCTGCTGATCCCTCCTCATACTTCACGGTCGCATTGTCGGCCCCTCGGCGACTCGGGCGCCCATGGTCAAAAAGACACCGAAGTGCGTCCAGCGGGGAGCGTACCACGTAATGTGGAGGATTTAAGCATCCCATCGCCGGCGCGCCACAATCCGGGGCCCCAGGAATTCCAAGTTGTGGGGAATTCTGCAGCTAGACTTCCATCCGTCGGCTAGTAGTGTCGGTGCTTTGTCGGAGCTCTCCCCCCTTCCAGAACCCTGCTCCGAGATCCGTCGACCAACGCCGACAAACGGTCCGACTTTTTTTTCCTTGATGGGAAAAGGCCTGATGACTCCGCTGATGTGCGGACTGTGATGCTGGCCATGGCGGGCCAGTCCGAAGAACGTCATGTTTTCAATTGTACGTGAAGACTGACGATGCCGAGGCATGGTTGAAAGGCCTGATGTGACGTGACGTGAAATACGACGCTGGCCTCAGTTTGTCCAGAACAGCGACTGGCGCCTTTCACCCGGCCGACTTCCCTTTGCGCGTTTGACGCATATTTCGTGGCAATTGCAACGGACAGGCACGAATGTCAAAGAAAAAGGTCAGGTCAATCAAAGACTTTGGACGAACAAGATTAACTTACCATATGCCAAACAGCGAACCCCTTGCTTCCTGATGGTCCGGTCGCCGCCATCAAACTCGCCGCTTTTTTCTTTTTCGAAGTTGTTACCCGCACTGCTTCTCACAATTGGAACTGCGGAGAATAGCCCTGCCAGACTGTAAGCCACCTGCGACTAACATAGCAAACGCCCCAGCCTTGGAATACGTTAATGCCTTAGAAATGGGCCCCTCACTTGTATTATCCAAAAGTGTGGTATTGTAACGCCAACTCAAAACATTGAACCCCTATCTATAGACCTGCCTTGACCTCAGGCTCGTTCACCAGAGTATACCGGTACCTTGGCTTGCCCTTCTCCATATCGAGGATCGCCTTGTTCGCATCCTTCATCGGAATGGCCTCAACCCACGGCCGAACATTCTTGTCAACTGCCAACTGAAACATATCCCTGATGTCACTCGGCGACCCGATCATCGAGCCCGTGATCTTGATCCGCTTCAGGATGAGGGGGAACCCTCGGAAGCCTGGTAGTCCGTCATCCGGCGCACCGACCTGCACGAGAGTGCCGTCCAGACGGAGCAAGTCGAGGTACTTGCCAAGGGGCATGTCGGTGTTGGATACAGTGGAGATGATAAGGTCGAGGGTGGACGCATTCTTCGTGGCCCAGTCAGAGTCCTCGCCGGTGGCGATGAAATCATCGGCGCCCATCTTGAGCGCGTCCTCCTTTTTGGCTGAGGAGCGCGAGACGACGACAACTTTATCAGCGCCGAGGGCCTTGGCCCACATCACGGCAAAGTGACCAAGGCCGCCCAGCCCGATAACACCAACTTTCTTGCCGGGCCCGGCGCCGTGGAACTTGAGTGGCGTGTATGTCGTCACGCCGGCGCAGAGCATGGGTGCCGCTTCGACAGAGGAAATGGCATCGGGAATCTTGATGACGAAGTGGGCTGGGCCGCGGTAGTAGGTGGCATAACCGCCGTAGCTTTTCCCGCCGTTATAATGTCTGCTATTGTAGGTACCGATGTGTTTGATGGTGCAGTAGTTCTCATTACCCGATGCACAGGCCTCGCAATCGCCGCCGCGCCCCTGGCAAGAGTCTGCCTGCGCACCAACACCAACGCGGTCGCCGATCTGGACGTCGCGGACTTGCGTCCCGACCCGTACTACACGGCCGACGATCTCGTGGCCCACGCAGCATGGGTAGTCTGTTGGCCACTGAAACAGTGTTAGAGAACATCACCAAACAGGAACTAGGAACTTACCCATCCACTGCGAAGGGTGTGGATATCGCTGCCGCAGATGCCGCAGTGCGTGATCTTGATATCGACGTCCGTCTCCTCCCACGGCTTCGGCTCAAACTCACCCCATTGCATCTTGCCCTCTGCCGCCGACGCATCGTGGCCGAGCCACCCCTCGAACTTGTAGTCTGTGGCGGCCATTGCGGTGACTGAATGTACGGGCGATGAAGCTGTGCTGCGGAAGATATTGATGTTGTTGAGAGTCTTCAGAATCGTAGGCGTATGATGATGGCATCATGATCCTGTCAGGGACTGGGTCATGACCATCTTATACTCTCAATCACATATCCACTTGATGACGACAGTCGACAAATTTGTCTCGAAGTCGCCCCCAAAACACTGAATCGAGGCCGACCCTTATCGTTGCAGGCATATGCCTACCCAGCCTGCCGAAGAATCCGCTCCACATCGCCCATTTGTCAGCCTTGAATTTGTTGACGGGACAATCACTTCATGGAATTCCATTAGTGGACCGTCGATGAAGAAACATCGAACATTTCCAGACCCAAACATCAATCTCGGCGCTGTAGCGTGCTTGGCGGAACGGATCCGACCGGCTGGACCAACGAAACATGATAGCGTCATTGATATGGCCTCTCCACCGAGGTATGGTGCTCTTTGACCCGATAACACATTGGCGGGCCTCGTGGCGGAAGAAACGTGCTGTTTAGGGGCTTTTTGTCGGGGTGTACTTCGCCCCAGGTTCCCCCGGCCACAAGGGACATCTCCGGTATCGAGTCAGACTAGCAGCACTAGTGTGCTGGCTTCCAGCATCAGGGATGCCGTTTTCTTCCCGTAGAAGCGTAACGAAACAGCGGGCTCAACCCTCGCCACAAGAACAATCTCTGCTGCTAGTATTGTCGGGGTTGGTAGCATGAGTCGTCGAACCGCTCCACATCGACGTTGCGATCTTGGGGCGATCAAGAATTTCGGGTGCATCGAGGTTTTGACAAGATGCAGGGGTTTCCGATGAATTCAGATGCAGTGCAAAAGATGGTCGGACCCCAGGGAGCCAACAACCATGACGTAGCATGTCAGTATATAATAGCGGACTTTCAGCCAGAGCTCAACAATTTGACCATCCTCTTTTGGCATCCGTCGCCCAATAGTTGTCGCCGCTTAGGCGGCCATCGTACTTTTGATACCGAGTGCTGCCGTATGTCCCGCGCATATTTTTGGCATGTGTTCTAGTTCCGGAGACGGGGTATCTGAGGCTCTGGTGCCGCAAAATCGGTACACAAGCACTATGCACCGACTTAGCCGGAGCATTGAGCTTTCGGCAATTTGATCAAGGATAGATTACCACCTTTTCTGCAAGACGGTATAATTCGGTCGTTGCTCGTGCAGAGAACAATGGAAGGCGTGCTTTGACGGTTCGCTCGACCTGCAGCGGGGATAATCACAATCCTATCCTGCTCTTATTATCTTCGTTGGAAAGGATGGCGCGTCTTGGCATGTTCATCGCGTTTGTCTTGGCTTTTGGAGTTTCAGCCTCTCCCACACTGCGGGAACGTCAATACTCGAATGATCCTGATGCGCCCCCGCCAACCGCAGCCGAGTGCCTGGAGCGGTCCTTCACCAACCCAAATTACATCATTCTTGGGCCCGAGCTAACCACAGTCAATGGCTCCAGCGGGGGCTCCCAGGGCGACATTGGCTTCCTAGCCTTCAACACGGCCACACACGTGATGGCCCTGTGTAGGGCGAGGAACATTGAGCTTGATCCGAAGACCCGGGATGAGTGGCATAGCTGCAATGTGACGGGTGTCCAGTTCCAGTTCAATCTGACCAGTTTCGAAATGCATTTGAAGGGCAGCTGGTCTTGCGAGAACTCCACTGGGTATGCGACTCCGTCCTTTCATTAGGATATCGTGATGCTGACTCGGTAGACTCGTGTTCTCCTCGACTGGGACGTGGGAAGAGCCTGTCATCCAGGGATGTTTGGACGAGCCGGATGCGCCGCGGGGACAGGAGATTTTGTGCATCATGGGTAACTCGCAGGTATCAGGCGCGTTGTCGACGCCCGTCGCCATCACGCCACAGCTCCCTATTCTGCCTTTCACGCCAGACGAGCCGCCCGAGCGGTGTCCTGATCGGTCCATCGACCCCGAGTGGGTCGTTGACAAATTCTTTTACCAACATCATGATGGCAAGTCTGATGTGTCCGTTGACCTGACGAACATCCCCACGGGCGAGCTGGTGTCGTGTTCTGCCACAGTTGGCCCAACGGGGGGGACTACTAACGGTGCGACACGCTGGGTGAAATGCGCTCCAGCACACCCCGGAACTCTGGTTAAGTCAACGGAGATTTCATTCGACCCAAACTATGGGGTCCTAGGGGTTCGACAATCGTGGGCCTGTCCCGATATCATCAAGGGCATCGATTTGTAGGACTCTTTATCATCTTCAGTAACGCTAGCTAACCGATCAACAGGGACCTATACACTGGAATAGGGTTTCTCACGTCTACCTTGATCTGTCCTGGACGACTCCACGGCGGCGACGCCACCTCGTCCAACGCAGCCCCTTACAACTGCAGTCTTCCCACCCCGGCCGCTGGCGAACAAACCCGATTCTCAGGCTATTGGCCGGATGCGCCTCTGATGCCGCACACAACTTACAGCCACAGCTGCACCATCGCGTCGTTTGTTAACACCACAAACATTACGTTGCAGGAATATCAGATCGACTCCATCCCGGATGCCAGCGGCAAGACATCTTTGGTAGGCACGTTCTCTCTGTTGAATCCGGGTCCGGGGGATGTCTATCTTCTCAACCGGATCGCGGTGATCGATGACGGGATGTGGCATGTGTGCGAGCCCGCCGCAGGAGAGTCCTTGCCATGGCAGCTCGCCGGATGTCGATATGCGCTGGACAGGCCGCTCCGGCAAGCGAGCTTCCGGTTCTCGTGGTACTGTGACGACAGGGATCCTCTCCATCCGTAAGTGCTATAGAACCTGACGCCGGCTGTGGGGGTTTGACTAATATGAGCATACGCAGTGTCTATTTTACCGCAGCGGCCAGCAAGGAGCTTCCTGTCGAGGAGTGTGTGGCGACGTCAACGGGCGGGAAGAGCTGTCGTCTGCCAGTCGGGACCGGCGATGTGCAGATGCCGGTGGCCACTCTTACGTGGGCAGGGACTGGTAGACCCATGGATCGAGGCCCGACACTGCCTTGGATATAAATGCGATCGCGCTTGGAGGCTGATGTGACAAGGGAGCCGAAAACTGTACATATTGAACAGGATACTACAAACTCGAAGTCGTCGCTTTGAAGCTTCAGGCCGCTTGTCGCTCGGGCAGCGGTTCAGGACGCCAAAGTTGGGTCAGCTCTGGAAACCGGGTTGCGTGTCGTGAGATGGGAGTGTCGAGAGGCGTGCGTTTGCAAAATTCTCAGCTTGGATCCGCTCGCTTCCACGCAGACTGGGCGGTGTAAATTCCTAAGGCGCAGCTTGTGTGGAGATAGGCAGCTTCTCTCGTGCATGCAGCGCTGAAAGACGGCAGGAGCGTTTGCGTGCTTGCATTCAGTTGACGTCTACGGCCAGATGAGAGCTCTTTTGCCCAAGAACGGAATCGCCTTTCTGCCGATCCATTGTTCAACTTGGCAACTCTGCCACGCCCATTGGCAGCCAGTCTTGAGAAACAGCTTGGTTTCCTGCGACGAATCTGGGCACACGAAATTTCCTTTTTCGTTCGTCATCCTGAGCTGGGGTGAGCTGTGGCTGATTTGTCCTGAGCTTCCTCTGATTCTTCCCTGAGCTAGGGGTGATCCCATACACCGCCGCCGCACAGCCCAGAGGCCCATTTTCAATCCCCTTCGGCTAAAGTTTCCTATCGATGGAAAGCAGATGACGCGCAAGGTCCTAGGCAATAATTCCATACGCGTACTGGGTTTGTGACTCGGCCAGTAAGCTGAGCAACCTATGCCCAATAAGAAATTCAAAATAAGCTGAAAGGATCTAATCACACTAATCTCAAACATATAGCATTATTATGCTATGCTACAGAAGGATCGGTACGGATGGAGTCACTGACGATAACAGTAACGTCACATGTCTGTGCTCTTATCTGACTGGACGAGTTATTTTCTACTATCAGGGATGTTATATAAGCTGTCTTGTTAGATTTTCGATTCCTGCTAATGTGATGTTGAATTAGTGATGTTAGTGGTTAAGTTTGTAATAAAGTTTCTATCTTGAAAGATAGAATTTCCAACCTTTTCGATATTCGGTATGTATGGTTCTACTAGGTACGTACTTATTCTGCCGGCAGAAAATTATGCACTCGGTCCTCCGTATTCCTGCACCGTTTCTATAAGACCCAGTTCTCGGCTACGAGCCCATTTTTGTCCCCAATACCGTACCCCATGTACCTTTCTGCCGGCAGAAATTTACCGCCCAGTCAGTGACCCAGTTTTCGGCCACGAGCCTATATTTAGTCACCCTTACCACGCGCGTACCTTTTCTACTGGTAGAAACTTACGTCCTAGCGTGAGCGACTCAGTTCTCGCCCGCAGCCCAGATCTTTGTTTCTACCCGCCCATCGACTCCCACCGCCATACACACCCTGCAACTCTACCCATCGAGATACCGGCTTCGGCTTGGTCTTTACGAGATGGATACAAAATGTTTATTCTATACGTCATGGACCTGTTTGGTTTAATCTTACTGGTAAGATCTTTCAGGACACTGATGTAAAGAAAGCCAGATGAAAGTGAGGGAAGGGAAGGAAAGAGTTACGAGAAGAAAGCCATCCTCTGGGGAGAAGTCAATCAACCCGCTTAACCTTTGAGGCCTCTTGAATCTCTAGTAACTATGTCAACATCCATCCATTAATTAGAGATATATAGGCTGTGCCGCATCTCGGTCAAAACCATACCAAAATCGACGTGCCTTACAGCAATTAAAAGCGCTTAAAAAACTATATCTATTGACACCACTCACGACTGCGCGCAGGCACGTTCGCATAGGCAGTGGGCGGTTGGAAAAAGGGGGTTCGGAGCGGAGGTGACGTGACGTGACGCGACCGATCGGCAAAGCACAGACCACCACAGGCCCCTGTCTCTTCCTGTCAGAAAACACTGCACACTGGAATCTTGTGGAATTGATGGGGTTGCAACTACTTCATTCAATTGCTTCTGTTCTTCTGCTCTCTGGCTTCGCCAGAGAGCTTATCCTTATAGCTACGACTAGTGGCAAAGTTGGTGGCAAACTGTGGCCCACACTAGCTAAACTAACGTAGTCAGTTCAGCTCAGTTGGCCACACCTTCTTCCTGTGCATTCCAGCCTTCGGCTGGAGCCCGTTTTTTCTGACAAGATTTACTGTTTAGAACCTCTTAATCTGCGACCTGTCTGACAGTGTATTATCTGGAGAGTTATACCAGCCTTCGATTAATCCTCTTGCTCCTAACCATCTTATAGTAATTGGCTAACGGTCTGAGATCTTGTCCCACTACTACGATCTATCTTCACCTCAGTCACTACGATATACCAGGGCAGGCCGTAACAGCATAGGTACCTTTGTCCCATATTCCGAGTCGTACTAGTCTCCAAATGCTTTCGTCGGTGGAGACGTATCAATGGTAATCGCGCTATGATATTGAAAACATTTGATGATGTGAGTTATGTCCCCCCTTCTAACCTGGGAGCTAGAGAAAACGTCGGTTTCACAGGTCCCCCTTAACTCCCTACGTAGACTAAGTTGTCAGTCCGATCACAACGTTGTTAATGCCCACGGTCATAATTCGAGACACCTAGTCATCGCAACCGCCGTTATTCCTACACGTGCTGTTAAACAGACTGGCAAAGTCGTGACCACCCTATCTGGCACGTGTGCATTCCCAGGATAGAGGTAACCTGGTGATCCATAAAATGCACCCATGAAAACAGCAAAATCTAGGCATTAGAAATGAGAATGTCTTGCAGTTGAGGCTCTTTTTTATTCTTGAGTCCGGCAATGAGTGAGAACGATGCTTTACCATATGGGACCTGCGGTTGTCTTCTCGTGGAAAGAGACAGCCGGATAAGCGAGTCAGGCTGTTCAAGATCAAGTGCGATCCAGGCCTGTCAGAAGTTTCCAGACGGCAAGGGCTCCTAGGGCTTTGGGATCAAGACTATGAGGCCAACACTGTCTGCATGCAAATAAGATAGGTCCCTGGTAGGGTCAAGTGTCGGGGAGGGTTCATTCCAAGTCTGAAGAGAGAAGGCCACAACCCCTTAGATGAGCTAGAAGCTACGGACTTCCTACAATGAGGCTCTCTTGAAACGAGGACTCGCTAGCTAGGTACTGTAGGTCGTCACGAGTCATCTTTGCCAACGTGAGTAGGTCATTAAAGTGCCAGCCCAGCCCCCATGATGTCGGCCATGAGGCCTGTAGCTACTGGTAGGTATGATTGGAAGAACAGCAGTGTCTCACCTACCTTCCATGTCCCAGTTTTAGAATTCTGGCTTTTGATTGGTGGGCCTCGATTGCCCATGATGGACTTGATGCTCTAACGCGCAGACGGGCGTGTCGGCGCAAAATCATGTATGCGCTAAATCGTGCCGGCGCAGAATCATGCCAGCGCAAAATCTCGCATGCGTAAACCAGCTGTGAATATTTGAGAGTAATCATAATGATACCTAGTGGCTGAAAGACAACTCGGATCGCTCAGTAACGCGCGGACTGGTCGCCGGCGCAAAAACGTGCAGGCGCAAACGAAGTCTGAGATGCTGTGATTGGAGAACGGAGGTTCCACGTCGACTCTTGCTGTGTGCGACAGGAACATGAGCAATTTCGCCGCCCTCATTGGATCGAGCTTTTCGGCATCCGAATCGTTGCTTTCAGGTTCATTCTGCCTTCACAAGAATTCTTATTTAAACACTGCAGTGGAAAGTCAATGTTTGCAAACCCCCAAATTTCACATCTGCATCAACGCTCTGCCTGGCTAGGTACCTACCTACCTACCTAGCCCAACCTTCTTCTCATTCTTCTCCAGACCTTGAAGCTCTCACCAAAACATCATTGTCACCACCGCCAACAATGGATCTGCCAGAGCGAGAGGTCATCTCTGAGCCTGAAGAACACTTGTCTTGCAGCCCGCCCTGTCCGAGTCCGCCCGAGCTTCGGGAAGACCACAACTCCGTATCAGCCATAGACAGTGAGAACGGCCGCAGCGAGAATGTCCCAGCAAGTGGTAAGCATCCTGTTTCATGTTGAAGTAGTGGATCCAAGCACCATGCTGACCTGACACGGGCGCTGGAGGTACATCCGACGACGACGAGTTCGATCCTGGATACGACAGCATCTTTGCTTTGCGAGTGCCTCCGACAATGGATGGTCTGCCTGCTGTCTCTGAGGCCCACGAATCACCCCTTCACTCTACCATTTCCAAGACCCTACCTGCCACGATCCTGACAATTCGCTACCGCTCAGACGTGGACACGACGGCAAAAGCTCAGGGTCCAGCGGTGCCCCGTGAAAGCGAAGAGAGCGGCTCCGATGACAGCGACACCATGTCTGACGTCTCCAGCCTTACGGATTCCTCTCTCATTGAGAACTTTCGACCATCAGCAGTGCCTTTGAGCCCTCAAATCATCTCCGTGTTGATACGCATGAAGGACCAGATCGAAGATCGCATCAGGTCGAGGCTACACTTGGCGAAAGCGCATCCGCAGGGAACACGACAATGCCCCGCCGGATCAAGCTCGGGTTGCGGATCTTCAGCTTCCGGCTCCCTCTCCGGAGGCTGGGGTTCTGCGCGCAATCTTGGCGGCTACGACTGTTTTCCAATGAAGCCAGCTCGAGGAAATGACGGCCACGATTCCGACGCAGAAGACAGTGATGGGGAGAATAGAAACGAACGATCTGCGGCAGGATTGACAGGTGATCGACCTAAGCGATTTGCTTGCGTTTTCTTCAAAAGATACCCAAACAGCAAAGAGTTGAAAGGGGTGTGCCGTAATTCGGGTTGGGATTCGATGCACAGACTGAAGTGAGTTAAGATGTTTTAACAGCGTCGACTTTGGACTGACAATAATGCTACTCAAAGGGAACACATTTATCGGGTTCACCGGTTTCATTGCCCGAGATGCCGACAAGCATTCCCATCACAGAAGAAACTCGAAAGCCATCTCCAACAGCCTGTTGCATGCGAGTTGAGTGCCTCGATGGGCGAAGAGGAAATACTCTTCATAAACCGTCAGCAGGAACGGAAGCTTCGGAGACGACCTCGGAAGGGCAATGCAGAGGATCGTTGGATAGACGTCTTTCAGTTGGTGTTTCCGAATATTTCACAGGAGCAGACACCGTCCCCGTGTAAGTCGACCTCAAAAGCATTATCATCCCAGTGCCCTGACTGATTGGAATCAACAGACCACGACCATATCACCACTCTCCCGTCAGACCACTTGGCAACGCTTCAGAGCTTTCAGACGTACCTGCTGAATGAACTCCCAAGGCGAATTTCCCGCGCTGTTGCCAGTCATCCTACCGATGGCAGCACAATCGAGCTATTTCACAGGGAGATTAGGAAGCTTGGTTCAGAGTTCATATCCAGCATACGGTTCGTTTCTTCCAGCTCGAATGAGAGCGGCACCGTGGCGATGCCGGAGAGCCAAGCTGGGTCTGATGAACTTAGACTCTTGGGCGACACAGGGTCATCTCCCGTTCTATCCTTCTACCACCCTTCCATTACACCTTCAGATCAACCGGTTCCATTTTCCTTTGGAGTGGACAACAACTCCGCCCAGTGGTCATGCAGCCATGGTCAGTGGCCCATGTGCGGGTGCCAGGCCACGTTTTACAGCATATTGAACAACTCGCAACCTCTCACTTCCTTCATGCCGCCATTGCAGCCGCCTGCCGTCCATAGCAATGACGGGGAATGGGAATTTTCGATGGTAAGCACGTCGGAGTCCATCCGCCAGTGAGTTGCGAGGGGAGTGCCACATTCTGTCTTGGCCTGGTGAGGAGAAGGAGCTCGGATTAAGCAGGTTGCTTTGTTTTAGGGTTTACGTACCTAGGAAGTCATACTTCTTCGCAATGATGCAACATGTTTTTGCCAATGATTCAGTATTGTGACAGAAAGAGGTTGACGGCGTTTGGGAGAGACTCTGAAGTAGGTGTCCAACATGAAACGCCGCAATTCACACGAAGACCAAAATCTTCCCACAAGACCAAACGAGCTCCGCAGGTCATTCTATGTCCAAAGTGTGTTTATCTGGTTTTGCGGGGTTTCTGTCCTCCTTCCCCTTACATGCTGTCGTCGATGGTGAGGGGGGCCGGTACTCGTCCCAATGTACCGCCTGCATGCGAAGGGGGTGACACGCAACGGAATTTTCGAGGCTCTTTCACGTCCCGTCATTGACGCGTTCCAATCAAAATCCAGGTTTTGAGATGGTCGATGCGTGTCTCAACCAATGCATGTGATACGGATTAACACCAGCAGAATCTTGCAGGGCAGGCCCATTTCCGTCTGCAGCAGGTGCATTAGTGGCACACACCACTCGCGGTGGGTTCGAGACACAAGAACTCCAAGAGCTTCGGATGCGAATTCTCTTTCCAGAATGATGACCTAGGTACTACTGGTAAAGAACGTAACGAAAACGCCCGGGGTATTTCGATATTATCTTGAAAAACTTCCGATTTATACGTATTGCAACGGGGGATCGCATCCAGTCAGTGGTATTTAGCTAGAGGTAACTAACACAGTACTCATGGACTTTCAAGTTTAATAATGTTGTCATGTGGTGAAGCAGGCTGCTGTGGGCTGCAACCTGCTTGAAGCCCAACCCACAGGCTCGGTTGGACGGCCTCATGGTGCATGGAGCTGTGCTCGGTGTAAAAAGGGCCCTGGGGCTGAACGCTCGGCAGCAACAGCTGACGTTGACCGCCGAAACTCCTTCAACTTGAATCATGCAGCCATGCAAATTGCCGGACCCTCCTGCCAATCCTAGGGCACCACAAGCCACCATGCAGGCAAACGGGGTCCAAGCAAGGGGGGCCAACCACTCAAAGTCTTCAATTTTTACTCCGAACCACAGGCTGCACAACCTCGCTCTGCTTGAAGTCGGTGTGGACACTTACCCGTGTCCGGCGGACGCTTACCCGCCCATTTGGTGGAACACCCGCAGCATAGCCCCATTAAAATCATGTTTCTCCCAGATGGTCCAATTATACCCCATGTTTGGCATGCATGTTGTCCAAACGTTGCCGACGACCATTGTTTCACAGTGTTCACGTTTGAACCCTCCTTCGCCTTCCCAGATGTACCATGCGGCAACTATCGGGCACCAAGATCTATATCGCAAAAGCAAATAGAAGAAGACCAGATAATGACAGGCCGGCAAACGCGCCATGTGTCTCTTCGCGCGCTCACTAGATGTTAGACGTCACCGCCAGGACAGATTTGAAGGCGGTCTCGAGGCCACGAGGTGATTTCGCTCTGATTCTCTTCCTTCATTGATACAAAAGGCCGCGCCTTCCCAAGATCCAAAACGAGACCTAGCTCTTCAACCTACACCACCAAACTTTCACGCAAGCTCCACCAGCGACCCAAGTCACACTACACTACTTCAGTTTCAATTCCATCCTGACGGAGCCGACGACTCACCCACCATCACCCGGCCCGAGCCCTCTACAAGCACCTATTAGCCATGCGCCCCCCCGAAGACCCCGTGCGTGCCGGTGGCGTTTGGGGTTTTCTGATTTCCCTGTTTGGATATATCAGAATACGAACCAGAAGCCCCTCGGCCGTGCACCAGCCCAACGACCCCAGGGGCAACCACGAACGGCGCACTGTGCCCTACCGCTGCTACACCCAGGAGGACGAAATTGAAATCCGTCCAGAGTTCGCTACCTTCGCGGGCTATGTGGGCAAGGGCGAGAAGCTCCTCCCCCGGTGGACGCCCGGCTCGATCGTCTACTTCGTCTTCCTCAGCAACACCTTTCCCAACGAAGTCGATGCCAGAACGGTGGAGACGGCGTTCATGCGCGCCGTGGATGACTGGAACAGCAAGGCGGTCGGTGTACAGCTGCAGCGCGTATTCGACTGCGAGCGCGCTGCCTTCGTCGTGGCTTACGAAGCCTCCAAAGCCAAGCCCCGGGCGTACGCTAGTGCGTTTTTCCCCGACTCCGACGATCGTACATTGCGAGTCTTCAGCGACGCCCTGTCGGTAGACAGTACTGTCCGACTCCTCGTTATCCTGCTTCACGAGATTGGCCATGTCCTTGGACTTCGTCACGAAAACGCCAGCACGACGGAGCCTGAGAAACCGTCGGTCGAGTTGACGAGCTTCAACGAGCATTCCATCATGATGGCTCCCCTTCCCGAAGGGTCTGGGACCTGTATCCATGACAGAGACGTGGAGGCGCTCAAGATGCTGTACAGCATGGCGGATAACAGCACCTTCAAGGACTACAGAGTTGTCACGGTCGATCCCGCTACACCGGTGCAGCTGAGGTTCAAGTGCTGGGAGCAGACTCTGCACGGCGACATTGCTTCGGCATTTGCTAGCCGCACTGAGATGGAGAGAGTGACCATTCCAGGATTGATCATGAGTTTCCTGTACTTTTTGTCTTATTTAATTATGTTTTTGTTTCATTTGATTGTGAAATGGATCTCAGAGGCCATGGCTTGATGACAGGATATGTGTAAGGCCTAGAAAAAAACAGAATTGGCGTTTGGGTGGTTAGGAGTACTTGTCGGAGCAACGGGTAGATCATCGGAGCAAAGGGTAGATGGGTTCAGTCACTTCCTTTTTGATTGAGGATATTAGAGGGTCGGAATGGAGGTAGGTGTCCGCGGTTTTTTCTTGGTTTTTTTTTTTTTGGATAAAAAATATAATAGAAT
>Ga0247758_1001482_pt1 | contig 17070 bp, 19 predicted proteins | sample UWRJL156409C4_FD_180950 | JGI IMG/M metagenome (GOLD analysis project Ga0247758, IMG submission 180950) | Plant litter microbial communities from Arlington Agricultural Research Station in Wisconsin, United States - UWRJ-L156-409C-4 | ecosystem: Environmental > Terrestrial > Plant litter >...
GCTCCCTACTTCATCCACCGAGTACCCTACTCCATCCGTATCCCGTGTTTCGTCGCCCTCTCGACGGTCGGTATGTCCCTCGTCGCCTTTACGCCGCCGTCGCAGTCGGTCGCGATCAAACTCATCGGCGTCGTGCTAGCCAGCCTGAGCAGCGGCGGCGGCGAGCTGAGCTTCCTCGGTCTCACACATTACTATGGACACATGAGCCTGGCTGCCTGGGGGAGCGGCACGGGTGGTGCAGGTCTGATCGGCTCTGGGCTTTATGTGATCTTGACCACCTGGTTGGGTCTGAGCGTCAAGACCAGCCTGCTCCTCTCTGCGTCTTTACCCTTGGTGATGCTCGTCGCCTTTTTCATGGTTCTTCCACGTGAGCCGTTACATCGGGGGGTATCGGAGGATTACGTTCCTGTTCCAGATGCAGAGTTGCAGGACGATGACGAGGGGAGGCCGGAAACATTCGACGATATCCCTGAAGATACCGCAGCGGCGAGCCTTCTTGCGCCCGGCCCAGGGGTCGCCTCGGCCGCTTACGCTACGCATGCTCACGGCGGCGGAAAGACGTCCTTTGCTGCTAATTTGCGCCGTGCCAGGTCACTGTTCCTCCCGTACATGCTGCCGCTCTTGTTAGTGTACATTGCCGAGTATACCATCAACCAGGGCGTTGCGCCAACTCTTTTATTCCCACTCGAACGGTCCCCTTTCTCCGAGTTCCGAGCATTCTACCCGTTCTACGGCTTCCTCTACCAGCTGGGTGTGTTTATTGCTCGCTCATCGACGCCCTTCGTCCGCATCCATCACCTGTATCTGCCTTCGCTGCTGCAGGTCGCCAACCTCGTGTTGCTCACCCTGCACGCACTCTTCAACTTCATTCCGTCAGTATACCTCGTGTTTGCTGTCATATTCTGGGAGGGGCTTCTGGGCGGCGCGGTCTATGTCAACACGTTTGCCGAGATCATGGAGAATGTGCCCATCGAGGAGCGCGAGTTTAGCCTCGGGGCTACATCCGTGAGCGACAGTGGAGGTATATCCGTGGCTGGGTTCATCGGCATGGCTATGGAGGTATGGCTTTGCGACTGGCAGGTACAGCATGGGCGGGATTGGTGTCGGCGGATAGGGGCGAGCTGAGGGGCTGCTCCGGCGTCAAGGACAAGCACGACCTACTCTTCCTGTCTCCCCGCCATGCGTGCACGAATGGAGACGGAAAGGTCTCAAGTCCCCGGAACGGCCGCCTCTTGTTTCATTCCTGGACTCAGAGGTGCACCGTCCCAACACCAAGGCAGGTCCAGATGGTTAATCCCGTTCTCCAGTCGAAATACACTGTCTGGCCGCGGTGACTAGTTCGATCTACCGGCGGCGTCTACTATGCCTGAATCAAGGTCAACAAATTGGTACTACTCGACATGAGAGCCCATCTACTGCGCTTAGAAAACTCAACAGAATGTCAGCCAAGGCCTTGCATGGACTTTCTGGCGGCGGCATTTTCAGGAGCCAAGTCAGAGCCAAGTCCCAATACCGGCCTGGATGCCCGCGAATGGAGCGAAGAAGAGGAATGAATACGACTGGAATGAAGGATCTCGAGTACAAGGCGCCGGGCAGGTGTCAGGCTGAGCGGATACTTCACTGAACGCTAGACGGGGGACATGGTTGGACTCCGAGGAGGTCACCTGCGACGGCGGTGCAAGCATCGGGTTTCATCCTCAGCCTCAGCACCAGCTTCGTCTTTAGCACCCCCTCCGTTAGCTCAAGCTCCCGCTTGCCCCAACCTCGAGGAATACTCGTCGGCATACGCCTGTCTTGAATCCGAGCCGGCTACAGCATACGTCTCGGCCGAAACATCCATCATCAAGTCCACTGTGGCCTCAACCATCCTTTCTACCTCGTCCACTGTCGTCACGGCCGTGGTTTCTAGAGTCATTGTCGAGCCCGTCCTTACCACGCTGACAGCCACCGTGACTACCCAAACCGAGACAACAACCACCAGCACCACCACCACTGCGCCCCTCGAGCCTCCTCGCTATTTTATCTTCGAAGGCGGCAGCCAAAATAGTGATAACGTCAACCATCAGGGGCTGGGCATGGGTGGCGGGGCATGGTCGCCCACTGGGCCTTGGTGAGCATGGAGAACCGGCAGAAAATAGTGATGGGAGCACCAACGTACCTAGCTGACCCGCCCAGGCACAAAGCCAGAGTGGGCATGCACTCAGCCTCGGCATCATCCGGTCAGCTCTTTATGATAGCTGACGAGGACGCGGCGGCCATGACCGAATATACTTGGGTTGACGTCGTCTGCCAGCCGAGTTGGATCAGCTACGTTCTAAGCTGCAGCGCATCGAATGGCCTCTTGAACATCGCTGTGTGTAGTTCTGGGATTTTTTTGTTCAAGTTCGAATCATACGATTTGCCGAACCACTGTATCAAAGAAGTCTGCTTCATTTCTATATATGTCTTAAGTTTGGAGAACGTCTCCTTACACTGATTATAGCCCTCGTCACTTGCACTATAATCCCACACATAACACCAATTGTACCCAATGCCCAATTTTTAATATCATAGGCCCTATCGCGTTCTTAAAAGGCCCTTCCACGTTTTTACAAGGTCTTTCTGCATTGTTAAGAGGCCTATTCCCATGCAGTCAAGGTCTTTCATGATGCGGGTAAAGCCTGTTACGCAACTTCCTAGGCCTTCCAAGTTGCTTGCCTGACCATAGGGCTGCGCAGTGTGTGGGTTCATATGCAAGTGAGACGTTCTCTAAGATTTACTAGTAGGGCGTTTGGGTATGAGCACGTTGTATAGATGTACTGATTTGGTGGATTTATGGAAACACTATAACCTATATAACCTGTGTCAGAACAGTGAAGTCCTGATTGCAAGCCGTGGCAGTTAATGAATTTGTCCCCGCCACCCGGATTGGGGGTCTTCGCTTTCTTGGAGTCTTACCTAGTATTCAAGCCCATTTCGGGCGTCGTTTGATCATCTTGAATTCAAAGAATGTATCACGCCAATTCACATCACAAAACTTCACCAGTCGTTGTCGCCTACAAACATGGAACCTCGCTGAGATGCGGGTTGGCCTGACAGGTGGAAGTCCTGTCTCTCTTTCTCATCCGGCCCTAGGCCTCAGATCCCGTGGCCGCCCTTCTGATTCACCCCGTGAATCCTATAGCAGGATGTGTGCTTGTGGCGGATAACTGCTGCTTCCATGTCCTCGTGGGGATTTAAGGAACCCGGATACTCACCCCATTCTGATTTTGCACTCCATTTCCCGGCTTCAACACTTTTCTGGACAGTCTCGTCTTCATTTCGACTTCCCCACATCCATTTCCTCAAATCCCTGTTACATATAACTATTAGGTTAAGAAAAAATTTGCTTTCAGCGTCACACCTGGCGTTTGAGAACTTCTTTTGAGGGTGTGCCTGTTATATACCCAAGGTACCTAGCCATTTAGTTATCTGACTTCTGGAGCGCTCAGCCGACGACACCGCCCGCCTTACTGAGTATCGCGAGTACAAGTGTCCTAGGTACACCCATCCTGTCGCACAAATGGTGGGCCGACGAGGACGAGGTCAGCTTCCAGCTCTGGTCAATACTGAAAATACCTTTGTGCATTCTGAAACGGCCTTCCTGCATATTGAAAAGGCCTGTGAAGTGATAAGCTAAGGCCTTACCGCCCCAGAACATAACTGTGTGAGTATTCCAAGAAAATATTTTTGTACGGAGATAAGAGACCCTTTCTTTTAGCCCGAGCCTTCGTACCAACCCATAGCGTAGTCATTCGTGTAAGATACAACAATTAATGTCATGATGTAGAAGAGTCACTAACTCCTTCATTTAATCTTGATCCCACAAGCCGAATGCAGGGGTCACGCGGGACATCATACCTCTGGGGGGTTGTCACCATTGGGAGACCTGAAATTCAACATAGACGTGACGTTGTGAAACACGAATTCTCCCAACGCGCGGCGGTGTGTTGGCGGTCTGGGCGAACCATGTTGGAATTGGCAATCCTCACAAAGCACCGGCCAACCCCATCGTCGATCCTCCGGTTCTAAAATCCATGGAATCCAGCTACCCGGATCGTCGGATGCGGGGGGCGTAGGCGTTGGGGCCGTTTTCATCTCAGCAGGGTCGAGGAGATCATAGCGCGGCTTATGCGAACCGCCTGACGACCTGAGCACATGCATGCAATGCCGTCTTGATCTGATCGATCGCCCGTGTCATCCAGGTTTTGGATCTACAATTTGCGCTCAGCAAGAGCCCTGCACGCACACTCTGTAGCAAATCAAACACTGCTAATAGAAATCCATTCGTAACCTTCTCAACGAATCTGTTTCGCCAAGAGGTATTACCGAACTGTTATGGTGTTATTAATGACTTGCACTCGCATGTATTGTGCCCGCTTGAGGGGCAATTTCTCAAGATCTGGATACCACAATAACAACTGGTCTGACGTTCACAATGGCACGGCATGCACCACTTCAGCATCGGCTGGGTCTGCTGGCCGCCGGACTCCTGACTTACTCCCAAGCAGCAGCAGCAACCCCATTTTCGCAGCAGCAATATCTCATCGGCGATGAGGGGCCGTACGGCTACTCCACCGGCGCATTCCGCCAGGCGACCGAAAAGGCAAGGGTTACGCGCCCATACGATGTGCCTGGGTATGACATAACATTGGCGGCGGCATCTGGCACCAAAGACTCATCCCTGGACGGATGGCAGTTAGTGGTCAAGTTCGTTAGCGACGTCCCTATTCCACAGGGTAGCCCGGACAGCAAAGGGGGGTCCAAAGTATTCGACACGGCGCTCCTCTCGCTGTCGCTACCTGCAAAGCTGGCGGGGGCACTGGACGGCAGTTTGCAACTCCAGGACTGGTCCGTGTGCTCGGCCATATGGACCATGGGCCTGTCCGAGGCAGCGCTTGCTGGGAGCTCGGCATCTGGTGCGGATGCGTCTGCATCATCGTGCGGTGGCTTGCTCTCTCAGGAGTGCATTGCGGAGATGGAGGCAGGGTTTAACTCGGCTGGCTTCTGTCAGAACCAAACTATGCCACTGAGCTGTGCGCCATTCCTGGCAAACGGAACCGACGGGGTGACAAGGGGCTCCAATGTCCCGCAGAGTGAGTACCTCCTGACATCGGATCAAAAAGGGCGCGGGTGCTGGTGCTGACGAAGAGGGACAGCCATTGGAGGTCTTATTGCGGATGGGCCCTTCTTTGCTGCCACGACGTCGCCGTTAGACACGGGCGATACCACGGCGTTTGGGGCGGCCAGCACGTGGGTTTTTCCCGTGGTGCTGTCGTGGACCCATCGCGGGGCATCCGGATCCTCGTTGGGCGGCCCGGGAGGCGACACGCGGTCGCATGTGGCCTGCGTCAGGGCTGCGGCTGCTGGCAGCGACAAACAACCCTCTGGTTTGAGCAGCGGCGACGGCATCGGGAGCGGCTCAGCGCGGTCGTCCGGCTTTGGGTGGCTGCTGGTTGGCGCGCTTGCTGCTGGCTGGGCAGCGGTGCTGTAATTTGGAGACGATATTGCTCCCAGCAACCAGGATGGAACTTACAACGAAAACGGTGTCGCTGTCGCGGTAGTAATGCGGCAGGGCGACTCTGGGATCCGAAGATTCGTGTAACATAAGACGAAAGCCTAAATACTTGCGGCCCCTCAAAGATGCATTGAATGCGCTGCGAGCGTGGTGATGAAAACGCATGTGGGTGGAGAAGCAAGCTTTGCGCCAACAAGACGGGGGGAGTCGAAGTCGGGATCACAAGCAAATCAGCTTGGCACCTCCTGCTTTCCCCTCACTTGGCCGTCCCTGCGCGCATGTTGGGAGCTTCCCTGGGCATGGAAACTTGCAGTCAGCAAGCCCTGATGACGCGCTTTGCTCTTGCATTTGCCATTTTTGCACCCTCCGCCGCCCACAGGCTGCTCCACCTGCCGCTCCACTCTGTCGCGCTTTTGTTTGCATCCTCCTCATGCCGACGTCGGGCTGAGGTCGGGTGCCATGTAGGTTCGCGCTTTGCGCCGGCGCCATCGGGCCATTTTTTCCATACTGTTTGTGTCTTGTCTCGGGAGCCGTTGGCTGTTTGCTGGCGGGATGGGATGCTGGCTGCTGCTGCTGGCACTGGTCCGCTGCGGAGATAATTGCGCCCCCAACCTCCACATCGGAGGGAATGCGAACAAAAACCTAGGCCGGCCACCTTGGCCGCCAAGCTGCGGGTGTCGCACAACCTCGAAGGTCTCGCAATCAACCAGCCATCCCGTCATCAAGGCACCCCCCGGTTGTCGAACACTGCTAGCGCCCACCCGCCACCCCTGCCCAGTCGGCTCTTTCTTTTTCGTCCCCAAGCATCCCGCTTCGCTCGCGCCTGCGTCCAATCACAGTGCCCGCTTGTGCAGCCAGCTCGGGCCACTGAAGCTGGTCGGGGTGGTGCAGAACTGAGAGCTAAGGCTGCACGTCGGGTGGTCACGCAGCGGCCATCCTTTCCCCAGACAAGCCCAGAGAGCAAAGGAGGCACGAAGCAAAATTTACTCTCGCAACCCGTTACGGCCCGCCGTCTGCCTCCCGACAGCTCTCCTCGTGACGGCCTTGGCCTTGATCTCGATTTTCTTTATTGGACGTTTTGCGGCGGCACGGTCGCGCGCGGTCGCAAGACCTTTGATCACCGACCTCGAGTGGTCGAGCCCCTGGCGCAAAGCAGGAAAAAAAACTCGGCCATTTCACAGTTGCGAGCGCGATGGACCCCCGACAACAACAACAACCGCCCCAGCTTCCGTTCTCGCGGAACGCTGCCTCGCCCTTTGGTCGCCCGGGTTTTCCAGGCTCGCAGCCGCCGAGTCAACAGCCATACCCAAATGCCGCGCCGCACCCGTCCTCGTCCGCTCCGGCCTACCCCGACGTGCACTCGAGAAAGCCCTCCGACCCACAGGCTTATTATCCTCCCCGACAGTACCCTCCCGAGCCCGGCCCCATGCCGCCTTCGGCACACTCGCGGCACCAGAGCGCTTCGTCGATCACGTCCGGCCCGCCAATGAACCGCGGAATGCCGCCACCGAACTCGCCACCGCAACAACATCCTCAGCAGGGCCAGGGGCCGGGTGGACACCAGATTGGCGGGCCCTATGGGCTGCCGGCCCCTCGCCCCCCGCCCGTCTCGGTTGGGCCTCCTACAGCTTTTCCACGAAGCCGCGAGCTGCCAGCGTTGGAGACTCTGCCAAGAACGGCCAGCTCAGGGAGCAGTATGTCGATATCGTCGATGCTCGGCGGTCCCCCGCCCCCTCGAGATCAGGCTCCTGCTACCCACTATCCTCCTGGCCCGCCACCAGGTGTGTCTGGGCCGCCATACAGCCAGCCGATACACGCGTCTCCTCGCATGCACCCAGCAGGGCCACCCGAGTATCGTCCCTACCAGCAACCTCGGCCACAAACACCAGAGCGACACAGAATGTATGAAGCACGGGACCCGAGGGCGAACCCGGCGGGATCGCCATCGGGAGCTTACTCGACCCCCGAGGTCCAGCGATATGGCACGCCGCAAGCTTACTCACAAAGAGGGCCACCGTTGACGGCTGCAGAGCAAGCACGAGACCAGGGCCGCATACCCGTCAGCGCAGCACCCCCTCGACCGAGTAGTCAGCCGAAATCTTTCCCAAATTCCGTACCGCCTCGGCCGATGGAGATAAACAGACCGCCCCCCAACAGCGAGTTGTACGGTCACAGGGAGGAGCTAAGGCCGTCGGAGGAATACAACCCTGAACGCCCAATACCCCGGCCGATGAAGTATGAGGACAACAATAGGTACATGTCAGACCGAGACCGACAGGAGAGGGGGCGACAAGAGAGAGAGATGGAGTTCCGTGAAATGGAGCGTCGGGAAAGGACTATGTCTGGCAGTAGGCCCGTGGGGCACCCGCATTCTTTGTCGGACTACGCGCGTGCGCTAGAGCAGATTCAGCCGCAACCGCAACAGCAACCATATGGTCGGGCTCCAGAGCCCAGGGAGCAGCCACAAGCGCACTGGCAAAGAGTACCATTCGAAGCCTCGAGGCCTGCACCGTACGATCCCGCCGCCCACCATCCCAGACATCAGGAGTACCCTCCTGGTACTGGTGGGCCGCCATACAATGGCCATTCTGCTTATGGGCCGTCACCTGTAGAGAGACACTCACAGCCCCCACATCCTTCGCACCAGCCGCCGCCCCATCAACAACACAGCATCCCGCCTTCGGGCCCGGGACATCCGCAACCCTATGACTCCCCAGACCGACAGCGGATGGGTGTGATGCACCACGATCGCCAGCACCCACACCAGCAACACCAGCTCTCGCACCAACAGCAGCCTCCACCTCGGACTCGGGAGGAAGCCGCGGTGCCTCCGCCATCAGTTGCGTATGGTAGTACTGGAGGGCCAATGTATGATTCACCCAGGAATCGAAATATGGAGGAGATCTCGACACCTCATAGCCAACAGAGGGGTAACCACCATCTGGGCATCCAGGAGATCAATCGCAAGGGTCGCATATCGCCGCTGCCTCAGGCAGTGCAGGGCGCGCAACCACAGCTTGCTGGTCCTGCGGGTGAGCCAGGTATCAAGAGCGAGTTCGGTCGCATGTTTTCAGGCATTGGCACGGGTGTTGGCAACATGTCAAGCCCTATTCCTCCCGGTGCTCAGCTTCCGTACGGGGCCGCCGGCTTGTTGCGGCGTGAGGACTCGGATAACGCCTTGCAGGAGCCCTTGAGCGGGGATGTCTCTGCCAAAGGCGGGCGTGAGACGAACCGCGGAAAACGGAGAAAGCCGAAAGAGGAGGACATCAGGGGCGATGAAGACAGCACAGGCAGGCTCACCCCTGTTGGTGGTCGTGCCAAGAAGCCCAAGACCCACCCTCACCACCATCACCAGTATGTAATCCAGCTTTCTTGTCCTCCCCCCTAAACAATCTAACATGTGTCTAGTCACCACCACCATCATCATCACCACCATGCGCTCGATGCCGGCTCATCTCCTGCCCTATCAGGAAACACGCCCTTCAAAAGTGTCAAGGGCTCGACACCGATACCGTCTCCAACCGCTGCCTTCGCGAAGGACTTCCCGACGACACACCACCATGCCGTCCCCCGTTCTGCTTCGCACTCTGCGAACAGCCATCCTCACCCCCCGGCCGCCCGGGCACCTCCTCCGCCTCCCCCATCTCCGCCTGTTGTCATTCCCAAGCCAAGGCAGGTTGCCACATCAAGGGCTGTTTTGGATAGCGTGGCCAACCTTCCCCGAACCCATCTTGGCGACGTCGTATACGACCCGATCCTAAAGCCGGCTCGCCTGCAAGATAAACGTACTGGGCGCCCTCCTCATAGCGGTTACAAGTCAACCCCGCGACCTCTCCCTTGGGGTTTGATCAATGGGAAAGAAAATTGCACGCTGACAATGAAGATTGGCAAAGAGCATCTGACTGCGGCATCGCGTGAAGAAATCACTTCCCGACGTGCCCTGTGGGGGACTGACGTTTACACGGATGATTCTGATGTTATTGCAGCGTGTATCCACGCTGGCTGGATACGGGGTGAATGGCCTGAAGAGGTAGATGTTGATCTTTTAGGACTTGACGAGGGTTTTTACGTGTCAGATGCGAAGGATATCAGGGGCCGTCAGCAAGCCCCACAGAATGGCCCGATCCGGAACGTCGTTGAAGAGGCAAACCCGAATATTTTGACAGAGCCGCCAGCAACCGGCCCTATGGTGGTTCCCGAGAACCGTGACTTGCACGTTACCTTGCTTGTCCTTCCAACTCTGGAAAAGTACGCCTCGACCACACGCTACGGGATCAAAAGCCGCGAATTTGGAGGGCCAGTTAACGGTCGCGACGAGTTCGGAAAGCGTGCCGTTCACGACGGAATTAGCTTTATGATAACGGGGCTGCGTTGGGTCACAAACGGAGGATCCTCACAAAATCGGCTTAGGGGGAAAGCACGTCGCGAGCGGATACGCAAGGCCCTCAGAGAGGTTGAACTCGGGCCCGCGTGGGCGGGTGGCGTCAGAAATGGGGTCGAGGCTCGGGAGAATGAGGCGCCAAAGACGGCAGAGAAAGTAGGAGAGATATCAGGTGCCTGGTGGAAACAGCCCAGCAAACCGCCCAGCGAGGGTGATAAGGAGAACCAGCCACTTGTGTCCGCGACCTCGGAGCCTCCGAAAGAACCGAAAAACATAACCGCAGAAATCACAGAGACTGCAGATAGCAAAGAGCCGGAGGTGGCGGGGAAGGCAACGGCAGATAAAGAGCCGGTTGAGAAGGAGGTTGCGAAGGATGTTGGGAAGCAAGACGGCGAGGTTGACACGGCTATTGCCGCTGCTGAGGCATGAGCTGGCCTGTGTCTTCCTACCACCGTCATTGCTGGGATTGGATGGGTCGGATTTGTCTTCTGTTATGGTACAATACTAATGGGTTCTTTGTCCTTGATACCTTTGCTTGTTTGGCTTGATCATCGTGTACTTGCTCGCATAGCGGGAGGGAGTTATGGTACCGTTCTTGTCTGTCACTGTCGCTATACCCGTGAGTATTTGTACGAATAACAGTCCACAGGGCCTGTACATATGGTTCGGGTTTCGGTTCATGTTGGTTGTGGGTTTTCGTTCCAGCAAGCCTGCCGCAGCCTGTTTTGGGATTTTCTATCCCGATGCTTGGTGTCTTATAATCTACATGTGTACACTCACTCCAGCACAGTCCTTCTGACTGTTTTGGTAGCCTTACTGCGTTGCCTGCTTCCAGCTAACATTTAGATGCTGTCGCTCGTTTCCCAGACCACGGGAGCGCGGCGCACGCCTTAAAAGTCTGTTACCCGCCCGTTATAGCTCCAGTCGCCCGAGCTACCCCATCGGAGGGGCTCATTCTTTGGCCCGCCCACCTCTCCCGTCTTGGGGTTCGTCTCGCCCTCAAACTCGGGTGGCGCGCCCTTGCGGATGCCACCGCTCAGTGTCCCTGGCGAGGCATCATCGTCTGGCCTTTGCACCTGTGCTTGGGTCTGCTGCGGTTGCGAAGCGGGCGTTGAGACGTGTCGAGAGGTTGTGAGCGGTGCCGCGGTGGGGACTTCGACCTGGTTGTGGGAGGAGAGCGCGGCTTCTGCTGCGCGCTGGAGACGCTCGAACTCGGCTTGCTGGTCTGCTGGGAGGCGGGGCGGGGCCGGTGAATCCTGGAGGAAGGAGCTGGCGGAGCGGTGAGCGGTCGGAGCCCGAGGGGTGAGGCTCGTCCGGAGGGGGCGGAGGGGTCGGAGGAAGGAGCTGAGGTTTCGCGACATGTTTCCCGAGGTTGGAGGCTGAACGTGGCAATTCGTAATTCGTATTTCGCAATGTGCTGCTTAGCTCGTGTGGTGGTGGTAGCTGCTGTGGGATTGGAAATTGGCGAATTGGTCTTTGGTAGGGATGCTGTTCAATGAGTTGGAGGCCAATGTCGTGTGCCGTGAAGGGGCGGGCTGCATGCGTATTGGCAGGAGGCAAATCAGCGACGCGAAATCTGCCGAGGCCATGATGCCATGCGACCCGCTAGCGGAGCTCCCCGGGAAGTCTGCAGTAGAGGGGAACGGTTGTGGATTCCGAGGTTGTCCCGGCCGGGGCCCAGTCCCATGGGGCCGCGACCGCGACATTGGAAAGAGCGGTCGGGCGGCGGCGACAACGCATCACGAAAAAGGGTGTTCTCTCACCGGTGAGGTTCCTGCCTGGCATGTAACATATAAGTGGCCTATCCCAGGGAACTGCTCGCTCAAACTGTGGAGTTTTGGCTGGGTGGATCTGCCTGCCCTCGACATCCTTCCCGATCTGGGAAATGGAATTTTAAAGCATTCGTCCAACACTCGTCTCCGGCAGGCTGCATTTGCCATCCCGCTCCTTTTGATGTGTCTGTTTTCTCGCTCGTCAGTTCGCGTCGGCACCCAGGACCGCACAACCGCCAGTTGCTCTCCGCCCGCACTTGCCGCGCTCGCGAGAAGTCGGTGCGGTATCTATCCGCTGTAGTCGAAATTGGAGGATATTGCCATGCCCGGTCTAACGCATCACCACCACGCATCACCACGGGCTTTGCCCAGCACCTCCTCCCGTCCAGGGAGAGATTGCCGCCTCCATTGCTGGCTCCCCCTAGCCTGCCATTCGGATCGCACCGCCTGGCGGGGTGGTGTCGCCAGGCAAGGCCACCGCCAATCCTCCCATTTTCCATTTTCCAATTCCCAAAACCCGTGTTTTGGCTGCGTGTGAATTCGAGCCCAACATGGGACAGGCACTTGACGCCCAAAAGCCACGGTGCTGCGGGCTGCGTCATTGGCCAAAAATCACAACCCAGGCCCCAGGGTCGTGGTCGCGCGGGGAGCCTCGCCCAGTGGCCGTCTCGGTTCTCGATGGCACGGGTCGCTGAGCGAGTGCTCCGCCTAAATGGTGGCACAGAGGTCATGCCGGCCATACTCTTCGCTGCCAATGAGGGGATGCCGCCAGTCGGCGGCTGCCTTATCATCCGCCCACGAGTTGGGGGAGTGTGAGGAGGATGAGCGCTCATCTGGCTGCCGTGGCCCAGAACTGGTTCTCGCTGCACAAGGGGTAGTTGCGGCTGCCCCCCGCACCCGGTAGAGCATGTGAGCCACTCTGTCGTTTTCCCCCAGACTTGGATCGAGCGTGGCCGATCAACTGTCGGCGATTCTGTCTGCCGTCTGTCGACCTCTCTTCCAATCCCTCCGAGCCTTTTCTCCCTCCCCAACCTAACGGCCCAGTCGCTCCCTGCTCTTCCCCGGCGCCGGTCCCCCGCTCGACCCAACGAGACACGGAAGGAGGTTTCTGAACATGGGATATTCATGGCCACTTCGAAGCTGATCTCAACGTCGTTCCCAACGCAATCCGCCCCGCATCTGCGGTCCCTTGGCGTGCCCCTCGGCGCCGCGCGCGAAGACCGGCGATGGACCCCTACGAGACCGCCGAAACGACGCGGGAGACCCCGGCGTTCGTGCTCGCGCCTCTAAACTCGGCAGCGAGAAAAGCGACAGAGCACATCAGGAACAAGTACTACCAATACTCCCTCGATGACAATAATACGTTTGGTCTGTGGATGGAATTCTCAGACCCCGACCGCCAGGAGTTCACGGTTGGCCGCAGTGAACATCAAGACATCTACCTCCCCGAGATGCGGGGCGGCAAGGGGCCTCCGCAGATTTCCGACCTTCAGGCTTCATTTTTCTTGGTTCAGAGCACTGGCGCCGTGCTGTTACGGGACCACTCCGACCACAGGAATACCGAGCCATTTGCGCCCAGCCACAGCGGCAGCCACCATAACGGTGTCACCGTGAAGCTCCGCAGCAGCCGTACCGTCCTCATTGCCCGTGGCATCAACTCGCGCATAGCTTTCGGCCGCGACAAGTTTTACCAGTTCGAGGTGCGATGGCAATCTGATGGTCTTTACGGCTTCAATAAGGACGATCCGTACACGGTAGGGCCGAGGCATTCGAAGACGAAGAGATATGTACAGGCGGAAAGAGTAGGAGGAGGTGCATATGGCGATGTCTGGTGGGTTCTGGATATCACAAATGGAGAGCCCATGGCTGTCAAGAAATTCCGCAACCTTTCGGGGAAGAATCTGGACTTTGCAACCCGCGAGGTAGCCAACCTTTTTCGGATCAATAAGGATAACTCAATACAGCATGTGAGTAAAGTTCACGTCCTTCTGCTTATGTTGTCTTCAGATTCTGACGTAGACCCAACCAGGAGCACATCCTTCAGATCTACGACTACGCCGGTGGTGAAGATAATTGGGGTGAGATTTTCATGCCGCTGATGGATGGAAACCTCAAAGTCCTGGTTGAGAGGGAGGACAGTCCTGACGAAGCCTCCATTGCCGACATGGTGCTCCGGCAGATGCTCCTTGCGCTGGAGTGTATCGCATCACACAATATTGTCCATCGGGACATAAAGCCGGAAAACATTCTCTGGAAGTACGACCGAGAGAACAACAACTACCACTTCTGTCTGGGTGATTTTGGTTTGTCACATGACCCTAAGCTGGCCAGAACGGTCGCAGGGACGGAGCCCTTCATGGCGCCCGAAGTGTTTAATCGACAGGAACAAACGACAAAGGTAGATATCTGGTCACTTTTCGCTACGTACATCTGGATACACAACACAGAGGGGTTCCGAGACACATGCTCGCAATACGGCGCATTGCAGATCCACCAATGGCTCTTCCGGTTGTCAGAGTTTCCAGAATACGCAAGCGTCAGGAGGATGGCGAGCTACAACCCGAAAAAACGCCCATCGGCATCGGAACAGCTGGCCATCCTGGATGGTAGCGGCGGCGGTGGTGGTGGTGGTGGTGTTGGGTATGATCCAGGTGGTAGCGGGTATGATCCAGGTGGTGCCGCCAGCCTAGACAGTCAGTTCCAGGGAATGAGTTTGGGGGGCCAGGGGTATGATCAAGACTCGGGCTCCACCGTCCCGGAGATGCCCTACTACGAGCCGTACACGTCCCGGCTTTACCCCTGGAATGATGACGGCCAAGCGGGATCCAGCAAGCAAGGATACACGCCGGCTCCGATGGGCGGCGGAACAGTAAGGGCCCAAACCGTTTGGACGCCGAGCTTGATTTGTAGCTAACTCGCATCTGCAGGGATTTATACCGCCGCCGTACGTGAAAGGATATGTGGACCCGTACTCGCGGAAAGAAGACGATGACGGCGCAACAGCTCGTCCGAGATACGAGCACCCGTACACACCGAGAGACAACAACGACAGTGGAACAGCTGTTCCCGACAATTACACTCAACTACCGATGCCGGAAGAAGAGCCTTGCTATCAGGAAGAACCTAGTCATCCGGTAGAGCCTACTTACCCTGCAGAAACTAGCTACCGAGGAGAGTCGAGCTATCGGGGGGAGCCCAACTACCGGGGAGAGCACAGCTACCCAGTAGATCCGAGCTATCAACCACACTATCGAGGGGAGCCTGGCTATGGGGAGGAGCCAACATTCGCGCCGGAAACCAGCTACCAAAACAGAGACCCGAGAAGGAAGCAAAAGGGGAAGCATAAAAGCTAGTCATGACTAAGCGACTTGCCAAGTTCTCGTTTCCTTCTTTTCCTTGTCCTCAAAGTCAGCTTAGTCCAGGGGTATGTGAGCATATGCGGTAGACGGGTTGGATATACCAATTTCATGCTTTTACCGTATCTTTGGACACTACCCTAGGCTCAGGTGTGGTCCCTGTCAGGAGGGGATGGACCACATGGGCTCTCAATTTGCATGTAGGGGTTGCTGGTTCGTCTGATACAGAGGGCGTGTGTTATACATGCGTTTGACTGGTGTGGAGTCCTGCATGGCGTTGCTTGATGATTTACGGAGATGTTGATCAGTATTGATGTACGTGGGGAGAGCGCGGGGTAAATTTGAATACAGGGGACGAAGAGGCACGCTGGGGCAATGATAAGAGTGCTGAGAGTGGGAGAGGCGTTGAGTAGCAGTAACAGCAGATCGAGAGATACGTCCAGAAGCTTCGGTAGTTTAAGGCGCAATCTCTCAGAAGCTCAGTGCGTACTGTGTATGCACATTGATCCAAATGTCCCTGCCAGATGCCTCTGCCAGATGAGAAGCCAGGTCGGCGTCTGAGAGTGCTCGTCCTATCAAACGACCTCCGAATAACTCTTTGTACGAAGGATGCTGAGAAGGCACCAGTAGATGGACTCAAGAATGTTGAAAGTTCCTCCATCCAGTGAGCGAGGGTTGACAGGGCTACACAGTGGCTACTTTGACAAGTATTTTACGTGTAAAGAATGTATAGGTCTTTGATAGGTTTTCCTTTGGGGACAGGACGCAAAGGGGATAATTTCTGTTTAAGAACTATTCTTGTAGTTCATACCTTTGTATATGCCTTACTTCGGTAGAGACGTGGCTGTATCTACTTGGAGGTACCTAGTCGCTTAAATTCCTAGCTCCCATATTCATCATTTAACACCCATCCTGAAGTCACCGATTTCTTAGACATCAGTTCTCCTCCTGGCGCCCTCTTCCTCGTCTGATTCGGATTCGGGCTGTGCTTGGGTGTCAGAGGCAGAAACAGGCTCATGCTTGTGGAGCTTGATGTTGATAAACATGGTGAACAAGCCCAGATCATAGGCAAGTCTCAAGGCACCAGCGGCCACGAAGGCAACCCAGAACTTGTCGTTTGCGGCCAATATGCCCGTGACGGTAGGCCCGGTGACTGAGGCCAGAGTCCGCAAGAGCACCGTGATGCCCATCACAGCAGTGCGCTCCTCTGGCCTGACAACTGCCGCAATGAGAGCTGCTCGTGGGGCCTGGTCCATGTTGTTCAGCCCCACTCGCAGCAACAGCAATGCAAAGGTCCCTGCCAGGCTTTGCGGGAAGGGGAACAACAGAACTGCGGCTGATGACGGGATGTGGGTAAATACCATGGTGTTGACCAATCCGATGTACCGTGCCAGAGGGCCGGAAAAGATGGTGGACAGCGACGAGAGGAAGTAGCTGGCTGATAGGAAGTCTCCCAGGGTTGACTTGGCCGGGTGGAACTTCTGGTCGATGTAGTAAGTTGTCAAGGCCATGCTGACCATCCCGTCGGCCACCGAGTCGACGGACAGCAGAAACCAGAGAACCGCCATGATAGACAGCGTCTCCCGCGAGATCTGGGCAAACCACGGCTTCTTCTTCCCAGGCGCGTTCTTAGCCGCCACTTCTCCCACCTCGCCCAACTCTCTGGAGTCGGCCGGCTCAAGAAGCCCCTCCGCCTCCTCTCCCTCCTGCTCAGCCTCTTCCTTGACCGGCTTCCTCAGCTCACACCTCTTCGACAACAACAAATTTGTAACAATATTCACCATCCCCATGACAGTATACAGCCAAAAGCACGCATGGTACGCGTCCAACAACGTCCAGCCGTCCCTCGCCTGCAGCCACTCAACAGTCCGTCCGGCCAGCGCCGTCCCCAGCGACGACCCCAAGCTAGCCAGCGTCACATACCACACCAACACATCGGCCCTCGTATCCGGCACCGTCAGCTCCGCAACAACGGACTCCTCAATCGCACGAAACGGCCCAAAATCACCCCCCGTCGCACTAATC
>Ga0247758_1001483_pt1 | contig 17060 bp, 2 predicted proteins | sample UWRJL156409C4_FD_180950 | JGI IMG/M metagenome (GOLD analysis project Ga0247758, IMG submission 180950) | Plant litter microbial communities from Arlington Agricultural Research Station in Wisconsin, United States - UWRJ-L156-409C-4 | ecosystem: Environmental > Terrestrial > Plant litter >...
AAATAGCGTAATATAAATTAAAGAGGTTCCCAGTTCGAATTGCATTTGTGAAAGTGAAAAAAAAACTGTAAATTGTAAATTGTAAAATAAAAACTGTAAACCCTGTAGAATAAAGCCTTTAAACCCTGTAGAATAAAGCCTGTAAACCCTATAGAATAAAGCCTTTAAACCCTGTAGAAATGGGCTTATAAGATTATTATTATTATTATTATTTGTCTTACACTATAGGAGCTGAAAGCTCTACCTGTAAGGGCAAGCGGTCCCTTTACTGCTAACTATCTACTGTTAGGGCGTGGTTAGGGCGTTTCCACCCCGCTTACTTTTCTATTTATCTTACTGAAATATATGTGGTTTAGTCTCGATTATTAAACGTGGTGACAGGTTATAAGGTTAATGCCTTATACTAGTGTGTGTTATAAGTAAGATAGGGGTGTGAGTGGGTTGTTTTTAGTTTTACTGTGCTTATGTGTGACGACCCTACAGGCCGACACTTGGGCTGGGGCGGCCTGACGAATCCCCCGCAAAAGGAACAGTGCGGGAAGACGGTGCACACTGTCTAGGCGCACTGGGCTAGGGGTGTAAAGACCTGAAGCCCTTACGACTAATGAGGTGCTGCTCGCAGTATGCTAAGTGCTTACATTACAAGTAGGAGAAACCTTACAAGCAGAACGCTTACGCAGTGTAAAGTGCTTATATAACGAGCACTTATAACATTATAAGTAAAGTATAAAATACCCCCTAATTAGTTAGTATAGATAGTTATAGTTATGCTTATAACTACTATAAGGGACTCTGGTTCCTTACACTAGTATTTAATTGTTTATTTATGTCTTACTGTCCAGACTTACCTCTGTGCATTATAATAATAACGACCTATAGTAACATTAAACCCCCTGTTTAAGAGTGTTAGCTTAATAAGCTGTTTTTAAAACGCCTTTTATTTATTAGCGTCTTACTATATGTTCTGTCTTAACCTGTATTAATCCTCTTAAGGCTTATATTAGGTGCAGGTTGTAATATAATATTAACGTTTAGTTTTAAACGCTGTTTATTAAATTTCCAGACATTACCTCTCTCTTATTAACATGTCGACCTTTGGAAAAGGTAAAGAGATTAAAGAGGTGTAAGCTTAGCCTTAACTCCCCACTATTAATAAGTTAGTTACACGCCTTAAAAACTTAAACTTTAACTAATAGGGACTGGTTAAGGAACTTAACGAAACTTTCCTTAAAGATATTAAAAGCTATATTAGTCTTATTAAAAAACTTTAAGCCTGATTTAACGTTATTAAGCTGGAAAATAACGACTTTAAGGGCTTATAAAAGAAACGAGTAAAACTCCCCTTACTGTCGCGTTTTAAGGGAGACTCTATATAGTTAAAGTCCTAGATAACCTAACTCTAAAGTTATATTACTTATTACAATAAGCAGTTCTTCAAAGAAGAAGGAAAGGTTAGGTTTGCTAAAGCTTTACTAGATAAAGTAACTGTTTATTAGTATAAACCTTATATAAAGATAATTAATAACCTCTCTGTAGATAAAGTATGTAAAGAGGCTTCCAAGACTTAGGCTCTTTTTAATAACTTTAACGTATTTATTAACTAGCTTTAAATTAAGTTTAAAGAACTGGACGCCTTAAGGTGGGCTGAGTAACGCCTTATAACTTTAAGGCAGACGTCCTTAATCTTTAAGTTCTCTACACGCTTTAAACTAAAGGTAGTAAAGATTAAACTCGGTTAAAAAGCCTTAGTAATGCTGTTTTAGAGTGGCTTAAAAGAGCACGTTACTAGAGGTCTTTACCGGGAAGACCGCTTAGATCGCTTTTAAGAGTTAGTTAAGATAGTTATTAAGGTTAATAACTAATATTATAATTATTATTATTAAAAGAACTACTAGAAAGAACAGACCCTTTACTAGTTAAGTAAATTAAAGAAGGGGAATTAATTAACTGTAATAAGTTACTACCTTAGGTTAATAGATATTAGTATAATGAACTGTTAGAACTGACTTAACTGCAATAAGCTTTAATAATAATAACAGTAGAAGCAGTTTAAGGACCTCTCTTAAGTCTAGTGTTTTAATTACGGTAAGAAAGGCTATATAGCACGATAATACTTATCGTTAAAGTAAGTTAGTTAGAAACCTGTTCTGGAAGAAGGAAAACACGTTAAGTTTAATTTAAGAGACGTTTACGTTAAGATAGTAAGTAATAAAGAAGACTATACCTAGATAGACGAGTGTAACGTGAGAGATAAGGAGGAAGAAGAAGAAGAACCTTAAAACGTAATATACTTAGTCTTTAAGGGTGTTTTAGAAGAGTTAGCTATAAAGGTATAAGTTATTATAGACTGACTTTAAGGTAGGAACTTGGAATTACTAGAAGTGTAGGTTATAAAAGACTGACTTTAGGAAGAGATATTCTAGTTAGCTGTTATAGGTTTTAAAAACCTTACCTTATAAGCTTAAGAATTAAGGAAGTTTAGGAAAGACCCTAACTTAGAAATTATTAAAATAGTAAAAGGAGTTGAAAAATTAGCCTTTTAAGTTACTTAAATAGTAAAGTAAGCCTTAAAAGGTAAAAGAGAATAAGTTAAGAGAATCGAATTAAAGAAATAAAAGTTCTTCTTAACAGTACCCCTTAAGACTTTTAAACACTTTAAGTATATTAAGTGGATTAACACCTTTACCTCTTTAAAAGAAGGACAGCTTAAATAACTGCCCTATATTAAAGCCGGTATACTTTAGATTAATACTTTAAAGGTCCCCTAAGAAGGTATAAAGTAAGTATATTAACGAAGAGTTTAAAAGCTGAAGGAAAAATATTAAGAGTTAGTGGACGAAGTAGAGGACCTGTAAGTTAAAAGCTTTACTGTAACGTTTAAAGACAGAGTAGTAAAGATTAGGTTATAACTTTGTAATAGAGTTTGCTTTATTAATTAATTTAAATACCGACTTGTTAAGGAAGGATATTTTGTAAAGGAATAAATTAGGTTACTGTTACCTGAGTTTTAGGAAAAGGTTTAGGAGAAATAACGTATATAGAGGTAAGTGGAAGAAGAGAAGAAATAAAGCGCTACTTCTCCCGTTCTGTACTTTATAACTGTAACACTTATAGTTAATATCAACTACCTTAGTTATAGGGATATATTATAGATTAACTGTATGTATAATAACTGTACCCTTAACTAGTATTACGGACCTAAGGCCCTTTATAACCACTTCCTTAATGTATAGAAACGGGATTATGTTATCGTGAGAGTAAAGTTAAAACTAATTTATTATTAAGTTACCTACTCCCTAATAAGAAAGTTTAGTAATAAGTAGAAGGTTACTGTAATTAACTAAGCCCCTGTTACGTGCTGGTAAGGAGGGGTATTTAATAATTGTTTAATTGTAACATGCTTATTACACTTTAACGGAAAAGCTAGGGAATGGTAAAAGTAAAAAGATTATTAACGGATTTAGGAGTAAAAGGATATTACTGTAATCTAGTCTTAAAGAGTGTATTATTAACTTATTAAGGATTTTAGGAACATTAAACCGTTTAAAGTTAATTAGACATTAAAGTGAGAAAACTTAAGAAAAGTTAATTGTTAAGTTTATTAAAGCTGTCTGTTTTTTTAAAAGGAATTAGGAAAAGGTTACGGGCCCTTTAAAAGGGCTGGAAACTAGTAATTTGCTAGTTAGTAAAAACCCTGAGAAGAAGGAGAGGTATTTAAAGGTTAAGTTAGATAAGACTTTAAGGATAGATAGTTATTATAATTTAAATATTAAAGAAATATAAGTATTATTCTGTTAATGTTAATATGACAGATAGAAAAGGGAGGCCGTTTAGGGTAAGAGTAGTGATTAATAATGGGAGTGCTTTTAACTTAATATACCCCTTATTAGTTAACTAAAGGAAACTCCCTAATAAAGAGTATAAAAAGGCTATTCTTATTCGAAATAGAGAAGGAGGCCTGTACTAATATAATAATAGTAAAGTTACCTATTACTCACCACTCTTAATTAAAGTAGATAAGGATAAATAATAAGTGGATTTTAACGTTACATTAGTTACAGGTTATAATATAATATTAAGTTTACTTTAACTAGAAAAGTATAACCCTATAATTAATTAAAGGAGTAGTTACCTTACTTTTAGTAAGTCCTTTAGCTGTGATTACTGTTTAAAGAAAGTTAAGAAGGTACTAAACCGCTTTAAAGTTATATAAAGTATTTAAAAGTACGTTAAACCCTTAAAACTAAGCACAGTTTAGGTTAAGTTTACTAAAACAGTTAAAGGATTAAAAGGCTTACTACATTACCTAAATGACAATTTAAAAGGTAGAAAGAAATTAGAAGCTAATCTATAGATAAGTAAGGAAATCAATTTATTTAAGGTACTTATAGAATATAGGAAGTTTACCTTATTTCGAAAAAAGATACTGTGATTACTGGATTACAGATTATAAGACTACGAAATTAAGCTGAAGCTGGGAGTAAAGCTTTATAACTTTTAACCTTACTACCTAAACCCCTAGTAGGTTAAGGCCTTATAAGAGTATATTAATAAGAATTTAAAAAACAGGTTTATTGTAAAGTCCCAGTTCCTAATAGGGTATTTAATACTGTTTATCCTAAGGAAGGGAGATAGTAAGTTATATATAGTTATTAATTACTAAACGTTAAATAAAGATACAATTAAGAACTGTTACTTACTGTTACTTATTATAGAAATACGAGAATGGATTGTTAAAATAAACTGGTTCTTTAGTCTTAACTTTCTTATAAGATTTAACTATATTAAAGTGAAGGAAGAGGACAAGTATAAAATAGCCTTTTAAACTCGTAACAGGTATTACCAGTACTGTATTATACCGATAAGATTAACAAACGCCCTTATAACCTTTTAAAGTCTTATTAACAGTGTTTTTTACCCCTTCCTTAATAAGTTTATCTTTATATATTTAGATAACGTTTTAATTTATTCCGAAATTTTAAAAGAATATTAAAAGTATATGTGATAGGTTTTAATAGCTTTTAAAAAGGTAAAACTGACAGTAAACCTGGAGAAGAGTTACTTTTATATTTAGGAACTAAACTATTTAGGGTTTAAAGTAACCCTTAAAAAGCTTAAAATGTAATTAGAGAAGATAAAGGTAATTAAGAATTAACTTACTTTAAAGAATTAAAAAGAGTTATAAGCCTTTATTAACTTTACAAACTTTTATTACTATTTTATTAAGTATTTTATAAAGATTATAAGATTACTTTACGAATTTATAGGTAAGGGAAAGCTGTTTAAGTGGACTGATAGATAGTAGAAGGCGTTTAAAGACTTTAAATACACCTTTATTACAGCGTTAGTCCTAACCTTCCTTAATTTCTTAAAGCTTTTCTAAGTTGAAATAGACTCCTTAGAGTTTGTAATTAGTAGAGAACTTAATTAAGTTTAGGACAATGGGAAACGCTACCTAGTTACCTTCTTATTAAAAGGAATCTACAGCTTAACCTTATAATATTTAATTTATAATAAGGAACTAATAGCGATTATTTAATACTTTACTAAATGGGCACTGTACTTAAGTGGTATAAAAGAACTGGTTTAGGTCTTCTTAAACTATAATAACCTTTAATACTTCTTAATAAAGGAACTTAACTTATAATAAGTACAGTAAGTAAAGTTAATAGCCCTATTCCACTTCTAGATTTACTATATTAAAAGAAAAGATAATAGGTAAGCTAATACTCTTAATAGGAGATAGGATTATAAGGACGCTAATCCAGTCCTAATCCCCATTATTATATTTAACGAAGCTAAGAACAGTATATTAAAGTATATATTGTAAGTGTTAGATAATTAAATATTAAAATAAACTATTAACGTTTATATAAACTTATAAATAAAGTATAATATTTATTAATAATAACAGAACTTTTAAATAAGAAGGTTAATAGAAGGAACTTGTGAATATAAGTACTTATTAAGAGATTTCTTAAGGTACTTATAAGATTATAGTAAAGAGTGTTTAAAACATTTAAATTATAATAAAACTAGTTATTAGTTAGAACAGCTGCTAGAAGGTGTAGATAGTGTACCTAAACTAGGAGTAAAGCTTTAGTATTAAGAGAAACTGTACGTTTATAACTTAGATAAGTAAAAGGAGTACGTTTAGTAGATTTATAAGTCTTAACTTGGAAGATATATAAGTTAAGTTAAGACTTTTATGTAAGCTTAGTAAGTGTACGCCTTTTTAAGGATAAAGAAGTTAGTTAAAGAAGTAGTTAATAACTGTAATATCTATTACTGAAAGTAAAACTAGCGTTATAAGCCTTATAAGCTTCTTAAACTACTTTTTATACTATAAGCGCTATAGAGTTCTATTTTACTTAACTTTATTATTAAGATTTTAAAGTCTAAGGACCCTGTTATAAGAGTTACTTATAATTAAATCCTTATAGTAATCGACAGGTTAATAAAGTAAGCTTACTTTTTATTAACCTTAAAGGATATAATAGTAGAATAACTTACTTACGTCTTTAAGAAAGAGGTAATTTTACGACACCTTTAGTTAAATAATATCGTTACAGACTGAGATAAGCTAATTGTGTTAAAGTTCTGGTAAAGATTAATATAGAGAATAAGTATAAAGAGTAAGCTTTCGATAGTATTTTACTTACAGATAGATAGTTAAATGGAGTAAGTTAATTAGATATTTATAACGTATCTTTAAGCTTATGTTAACTTTAAATAAGATAATTAGCTTAAATTATTATTAATAGTATAGATAGTTTATAATATAACGTTAGTTAAGTTAATAGGTATATTACTATTCTTCGCTAATTACAGTAAGGAGCTTAAACTCTGTTAAGGCCCGCCTATTAGTACCCTTTAAGCTGTAGTCTACGCAGACCGGATGTAGGAATTATATAACTACCTGTAAGCTGAACTTAAGTTTACACGTAAATAAATAAAGAAGTTTACTAATAAATATTAAATTAAGTAACTAGTGCTTAAGAAAGGACTTTATTATAATAGCGAATGAGTTAAAGGACTGACTTTTTAGGAGAGGGATTACGTTTACCTTTTTTCACAAAACTTGTATTTAAAACAGCTTAGTAAGAAACTTGACTTTAAAAGGTACAGACTGTTCCAGATTAAGAAAAAGGTTACTACCTCTAATTACGAATTAGACTTACCTGCCAGTATAAAGGTGTGGATTAAGGTTTTTTATATCTCACTTCTAGAACCTGCCTTAAAAGGAGTTCCTTTAGAAAAGAAGATTAAGATCGACGCCGATAAGGATAAGTACGACGTTAAGGAAGTTATAAATTTACAGAAGGGAAAGAATACGTTTAAATATCTTATTAAATAGCTAGATTACGGCTTTAAGAATAACTTATAGGAATTAGTTAAGAACCTTAAGTGCTTAGACCTAATTATGGAGTTTTACTAAAAGAATCTAAACTAATTAAAGTTAATAATAAGAACCAGAAATAAGATAAGATCTGACATTTAAATTATTATATTAAAGAGTAAGACTACTGTAAGACTTAAAGCTTAAGAAACGGTAGGAAACTCTTTAGTAAGTATAGAAGGACATTTATCAGAACCTTTAACTAAGGTTATAAGGACCTTAGACCTAACGAGAAGGTTAGGCCTCTAGAGCTCCTGATAAGCTTTATATAAAAATAAATACTGTTAAAGAAAGAAATCAGCCGAAGAAAAAATAAAGAATAACGGAAGACCCTTATAGGACTTATACCTATAAGCCCCTATTAAAAGAAGTTATAAACCCAGTTATAAAGTAACTGCTTATTATAAAGACCCTGTTAAAAAGTTCCCTTAATTAAAAGACTCCACGTCTTTAGGAGGGGCGTCTAGCTTAGCCTCCTCACTCTCCTGAAACTTTAATAACTCCGCTTTATAACTAAATGCTTTCGCAGCTTAATCCTTAAGGTAAGACCGCTACTTATAAAGGCACATTAAGCGCGCTAACGCCTTTTAAAGTTTAATAATGGCCTTATAAAGCTGTTAAGTAGTAGACTTAACTTACAAGTTAAGATCCTACTTTTTAATAAGGAGAGCCTTTAACTTCGCTTCACTAATATTAAAAGCGTTATATTAGGAAGGCCGATGCCTCTCTAGGTAGTAATTATAACTGTCAGACTGGTTTGAAACCCAGCAGATGAGCAGAGGGTTAGTAGACTTACAGAAAGAATAAGGAGACATTTCGCCACTAAACGTGTAAGTGTAAACTGTAAGGTTTAAATAACAGTTAGTGCTTTTACCCTATTCCCGTTTTAAAACCTAAGAGCTAGATACTTATTATATAGTAAAGTAGTGAAAGAAAAAGCTTACCTTTTAAATTCTTTATAAGAAAAGAATGTTAAAGAGGGGGAATTATGTAATAACCCTGTAAGCCGACACTTAGGCCGGGGCGGCCTGACGAATCCCCTGTAGAAGGAATAGTGTGGGAAGATAGTATATACTGTCTAGGTGTATTAGGCTAGGGGTGTAAAGACTTAAAGCCCTTACGATTAATGAGGTGCTACTTACAGTATGCTAAATACTTATATCACAAGTAGGAGAAACCTTACAAGCAGAACGTTTACGTAATGTAAAGTGCTTATATAATAAGTATTTACGATATTATAAGTAAGGTATAAAGTACCCCTTAGTTAATTAATATAGATAGTTATAGTTATGCTTATAATTACTATAAGGGACTCTAGTTCCTTACGCTAATATTTAATTATTCATTTATATCTTACTGTCTAGACTTACCTCTGTGTATTATAGTAATAACGACTTACAGTGACATTAAACCTCCCGTTTAGGAGTGCTAGCTTAATAAGCTGTCTTCAGAACGCCCCTTACTTATTAGCGTCCTGCTATATGTTCTGTCTTAACCTGTGCTAGTCCTCTTAAGGCCTGTATCGGGTGCAGGTTATAATATTATGCCCCTTAGCCGTGATGGCTTAAAGGTCTTATATTACCTCCTTTTTCGTCTAGGGTAGAAAGGGAGACCCCTTTAGCCTGGGGCAGCTCCCTAGGGTTTAACCGGGACTAAGGCGTTAATGGCTTAAAAGTAACTCTGTAATATCTCCCCCTTTTAATCTAGTCTTCTTTACACTACTTTAGTTATTACCAGTTTATAATTCTTTATTTATTATAACTTTCAGTTCTGCACTTTACTGACTCGCTTCCTTTAGGCCGTTATTACTTCGTTCTTTCCGTTTAAGGTCACTAGTGTAGCTAGCTAACCTTTATATACCTCCTTTAATAGCCTTATAACGTTTATCTAACCTTTTTATTAAAGCTAGCTGGCCTTTACAGTTTTTATAACTCCACTCTCTAACCTTTATAAATTTTTCCTTCCTCTCTAGCCTTCCTTTAAAACTTTTCTTCCTTTAACTACTAACTTCTTCCTCTTAAACTTTAAACTTTACACACCCTGTAATTACCACTTTATACCTTTACTTACTTACTTTTACTATTATTATATCCATCCTAAGCCCTTATAAGTGTAACTCTAGTGGTTTTAATTATAACCCTCTTACCACTACCGCCTGTAACCACCTTATTAACACCCTGTTAATTATCTGTGTTATCCTCTCTTTATTGTGTTATTAACGTGTTACTAGTAATAACGTTAATAAGTTACCTTACCTGGCTTATATTAACTTATTAAATAACTGTACTTATTTAAACTCCCCCTTAAACTATTATAAGTGCTATCCTGTTTAAAGTAGGTGACTGCTTTTACTGTTTACAGGGTGTTTATTAACTAATTATAAACTTAACTTATTATTAAAAGTGTAGTGACGGTTATAATAATTATCTTTATATAGTAAGTTCTTATATCGTTTACACTTTATTTATTATCTGCTAAACTGTTTAAGGTCCGGGCTTTACCCACACCTTAAAGTATTACATTACCGTTATAGTAATCTATATGTCTTATAAGTTAACCGCTACTTTAACTTATTAAGATATAAGTAATTTCTTTTATTAAGTTATATACAGGTTATTAACAGTGTGATATAGTAGATAGTTAGCAGTAGAGGGACCGCTTGCCCTTACAGGCGGAGCTTTCAGCTCCTACAGTATAAGACAAATAATAACAGTGTGATAGCTGATTAATTAATTTAATATAATCTGGTAAGTCTGGCTTGTGACAACCCTGCAGGCCGTCACTTGGGCCGGGGCGGCCTGACGAATCCCCTGTAAAAGGAACAGTGTAGGAAGGCAGTATATATGGTATTACACACTGGGCCAGGGGTGTAAAGACCTAAAGCCCCTATAACTAATTGTTAAGTGATCACTCTAATCTTACTAAAAGTACGGTGATTATAGTGATTAGAGGTATTCTGATCACTATAATCACTCCTCGTGTTAAGTAAGTACAGTGATTAAGGTACGAAATACCTTTTAGCTAGTTAGTATAAATAACTATAGTTATACCTATAACTACCGTAAGGGACTTTAGTTCCTTACGCTAGTATTTAATTATTCATTTATATCTTACTGTTCAGACTCACCTTTATGTATTATAATAACAGCGATTTATAGTAATATTAAACCCTTATTTAAAAGTGCTAGCTTAATAAGCTGTCTTTAAAACGCCCCTTATTTATTAACGTCTTATTATACATTCTGTCTTAACCTGCACTAGTCCTTTTAAAGCCTGTATCAGGTGTAGGTTGTAATATAATATTAGCGTTACAATTCTAAACGCTGTTTATTGAATTCCTAGACACCACCTCTCCCCTATTAACATATTAACCTCTAGAAAAGGTAAAGAGATTAAAGAGGTGTAAGATTAGCCTTAACTCCCCACTATTAATAAGTTAGCTGCACGCTTTAAAGATTTAAACCTTAACTTGTAAAGATTAGTTAAGGAGCTTAACGAAACCTTCCCTGGAGATATTAAAAGTTATATTAGTCTTATTGAAAAACTTTAAGCTTAACTTAATACTATCAAATTAGAAAATAACGACCTTAGAGGCTTATAAAAGAAACGAGTAAAGCTCCCCCTGTTATTACGCTTTAAGGGAGACTTTACACAGTTAGAGTCCTGGATAGCCTAGCTTTAGAGTTATATCACCTATTACGACAAGTAATTCTTTAAAGAAGAAGGAAAAGTCAGGTTCGCTAAAGCCTTACTAGATAGAGTAATTATTTATTAGTATAAACCTTATATGAAAATAATTAATAACCTTTTTATAAATAAAGTGTGTAAAGAGGCCCCTAAGATTTAGGCTCTTTTTAATAACTTTAACGTGTTTATTAACTAACTTTAAATTAAGTTTAAAGAACTAAATACCCCTAAGTGGGCTGAATAATACCTTATAGTTTTAAGGTAGATGTCCTTAGTCCTTAAGTTCTCTACACGCTTTAAACTAGAAGTAGTAAAAACCAAACTTAATTAAGAAGCCTTAGTAATGCTATTCTGGAGTGGTTTAAAGGAGCACGTCACTGGAGACCTTTACTAGGAAGACTGCCCAGATCACCTTCAGGAGCTAGTTAAAATGGCTATTAAGGTTAATAACTAATATTATAATCACTATTATTAAAAGAGTTATTAAAAGGAGCAGACCCCTTACTAATTAAGTAAGTTAAAGAAGGGGAACTAGTTAACTATAATAAGTTACCACCCTAGGTTAATAGATATTAGTATAGTAAATTATTAGAATTAGCCTAACTGTGATAAGTCTTAACGATAATAATAGTAAAAGTAGTTTAAGGACCTATTTTAAGTCCAGTGCTTTAACTGTGATAAAAAAGGCTATATGGCATAGTAGTGCCTGTTACTAAAGTAAGTTGGTTAGAAACCTGTTTTAAAAGGAGGAAAGCACGTTAAGTTTAACTTAAGAGACATTTACGTCAGGATGGCAGGTAATAAAGAAGATTATATTTAGATAGATAAGTGTAATATAGGAGATAAAGAAGAGAAAGAGGAAGAACCTTAAGATGTAATATACCTAATCCTTAAGGGTGTTTTAAAAGAGTTAGTTATAAAGGTATAGGTTATAATAAACTAACTTTAAGGTGGAAATTTAAAACCACTAAAGGTACAGGTTACAGAAGACTAACTTTAAGAAGAGATGTTCTAATTAGCTGTTACAGGTTTTAAAAACCTCACCCTACAGGTTTAGGAATTAAGGAAATCTAGGAAGGACCCTAACTTAAACCTTATTAAGATGGTTAAAAGAGCTGAAGAATTAGCCCTTTAGGTTACCTAAATAGTAAAGTAAGCCTTAAAAGGTAAAAGAGAATAAACTAAGAGAATTAAGTTAGAAAAACGAAAGTTCTTTTTAACTGTACCCCTTAAAACTCTTAAATATTTTAAGTATATTAAGTGGATTAACACCCTTACCTCCTTAAAAGAAGGATAGCTTAGATAACTACCCTGTATTAAAGCTGGTATACCTTAAACTGGTACCTTAAGGGTCCCCTAAGAAGGTATTAAATAAGTATATTAACGGAGAGTCTAAGAGTTAAAGGAAAAACATTAAAAGTTAGTAAACGAGATAAAGGACCTGTAAGTTAAAGGCCTTACTGTGACGTTTAAGGATAGAGTAGTGGAAGTTAGGTTATAACTCTGTAATAAAGTTTACTTTACTAATTAGCTTAAACACTACCTTATTAAAGAAGACCATTTTATGGAAAAATAAGTTAGGTTACTGTTACTTAAGTTTTAGGAAAAGGTTTAAGAGAAATAATAAACTTAAAGGTAAGTGGAAGAAGAAAAGAAATAAGGCGCCACTCCCCCCATTCTGTACTTTATAATTATAACACCTATAGTTAACATTAACCACCTTAATTATAAGGACTTACTGTGGATTAACTGTGTGTATAATAACTGCGTTTTTAACTGGTATTATAAACTTAAGGTCTTTTATAACCACTTCCCTAGCGTATAAAAACGGGACTATATTATTATAAGAGTGGAGTTAGAACCAGCCTATTATTAAGTTATCTACTCTTTAATAAGAGAGTCTGGTAATAAGTGGAAAGTCACTATAGTTAACTAAGCTCCTATTACGTACTGGTAAGGAGGGGTACTTAATAACTGCCTAGTTATAATGTGTTTATTACACCTTAATAGAAAAGTTAGAGAATAATAGAAGTGAGAAGACTATTAGCAGATTTAAAAGTAAAAAGACATTATTATAATCTAATCTTATAAAGTGTATTATTAATTTATTAAAGATTTCTAAAATATTATACCTTTTAAAGTTAACTAGACGTTAAGACGTAAGAATTTAAGAAAAGTTAATTACTAGGTTTATTAAAATTACCTGTTTTTTTAAAAGGAATTAGGAAAAGGCTATAGGCCCTTTAAAAGGGCCGGAAACTAATAGTTTACTAGTTAGTAAAAACCTTAAAATGAAGGAGAGGCATTTAAAGGTTAGGTTAGATAAGACCTTAAGGATAAATAATTACTATGACTTAGATGTTAAAGGAGTATAAGTATTATTCCGTTAGTATTAATTTAACAGATGGAAAAGGGAGGCTGTTTAAAGTAAGAGTAGTGATTAATAGCGGGAGTGCTTCTAACCTAATGCACCCCTTATTAGTTAATTAAAGGAAACTCCCTAATAAAAAGTATAAAAAGGTTATTCTTATATAAAATGGAGAAGGAGGCTTATATTAGTATAATAACGGTAAAGTCACTTACTATTTACCACTCTTAATTAAGGTGGATAGAGATAAATAATAAGTGGATTTTAACGTTATATTAGTTATAAGTTATAATATAATCTTAAATCTACCCTGGCTGGAAAAGTATAACCCTGTAATTAATTAAAGGAGTGGCCACCTTACTTTTAATAAGTCCCTTAACTGTAATCCTTATTTAAAGAAAGTTAAGAAGGTATTAAACCGTTTTAAAGTTACAGTTATAAAATAATAAATACTGTAATAGTTACAGTAATGGTAAAACACCTTATAATACCAGCTAGTATAAATAATATCTATAAATTAGAAGAAGCTTCTAGAGTACTGTTAAAGGAGCTTTTATATATTATAGACGCCACAGTACCTAGAAGGAAACTAAATATAGGGATTATAGCGTTATAATGGGATAATGAAATAAAAAGAGCTGTAAAAGATATAAGGAGAGTGGAAAGGATATAGAGAACGTAACGCTTTTACACTGTAAAGAAGGAGTTAAGGAAGGTTAAGAGGTATAAAAATAAGGTGATTAATAAGGTGTAAATAAGGTGCTGGTAAGGCTCCTTTAATAAGATAGTAACTAATAAAGACTTAAAAACAATATAAAATATTAAACGCTAAGCCAGATTACACAGCTACTAACCCCTTAAACCACTAGCCATTTTAACATTATAAGCCACGAAAAACACCACACCTAACAGACCCTAAATAGCTATCACCCACGTTAAGAAGATAAAAGAACTTAATAAACGCTTTTTCCCCATACTGGAAACAGACCTTTTAAAACTTAAAAACCTTAATTAAAAAGTAGGCTCCTTTTTAAAAATTATATTAATAGATTAAAAGGTAAAGGATTTAAACGTGAAAAAGGTTATTTAGAGAGTAGGCGCCTTAAAAGCGCTAGGATTAGATAAGATCTTTAACAGCCTTTTAAAAACCTGTAATAAAGATAGAAAACTGTTAGCTATCTTAGCGAAGATTATATAAGTAAGCTTTAACCTTGGTTATTACTTAAAGTGTTAATATACTATACATGTTATAATACTGTTAAAATTAGGGAAATTGATTAATAATAAGAAACACATTAGAGTATACCGCCCTGTAACTTTATTAGATGTAATAGGGAAGATTATTAAAGTTATCTTAACAGAGAGGATCTCCACTGTAGTAAAAACGGCCTACGTACTCCCTAACCTTTAATTTAAATTTAAAAAGAAAAAAGTAACAGATATAACCATTTAAGTTATCGTTAACGGCGTTCACACGGCATAATCACGTAAAGCTTATACCTTATTATTATAATTAGATATTACTAAAGCGTTTAATAGAGTGGATTAGAACTGGCTGTTTACTACATTAAGAGACTTAAGGTTTAAAAGAAAGCTTATCCTTTAATTAAATAGCTATATATATAGGAGAACGGCCTAGTTACTATTTAATAACAGGCTATTAGCATTATAAGACATCACCTAAGGGATCCCCTAGGGATCCCCCCTATTAATAATCCTCTTTATCCTCTTTATTAGTACATTATATAAAAAGTTAAAACATATTAAAGGCCTAATTACACTAGGTTTTACAGATAATATAAACCTTTAAGCCTTTACATATAATATATTAATATATTATAAGATCCTTAAAACTGTATATAAGATCTGTAAAGAATAGGTAAAGGAAAAGAGGATAACGTTTAACTTAAAGAAAAACAAGCTTATTCACTTCTTATAAATAAGGTACTTATAAACTAAAAAAGTAAAGATTCTGGGAGAAGACTACTTAAAACTAACGTTAGTGAAATTAACTAGGTTTTTAAAAGTCTAGCTTAATAGAAAGCTTACTAAAAGAGGATTATTAGAAAAATAGAAACCTAAACCCTTACATTAACTTAACTTATAAGGAAAACGTAAGGAGTGTAAGCTGTCCATATTTAAGAAATTTACATTAAAGTTATTAAAAGTGTCCTTACCTACAGAGTGAATATATAATATACGTTAATAAAGTTAAGAGGATTAATAAAAGGGATAATTAAAAAGCTAGAAACCACTTAAATATAATACTTATAGATTATACTTAAAACGTATAAAGTAACCTTAATAAGGAACTTAAAGTTAAAAGTTTAAGTCTTACTGTTTAATATTTATTTAAACTAATAGATAATAAAAGTTAAGTAGTGACTTAAACATATAGGGATTATAAAGCTTTTATATAACATTAATAAGAAGATAGTTAAATAGGTGAAATAAAGACAGGGTGTAACAGCATACACCCCTTTAATAAATAATAATCTAACGAAAACTATATGGGTAAAAGATTAGCTGGGGCTTACATTAAGAAAAGTGGAAAACCTAAATTAAGAGAAGTGGATAAATTATAACCTTAATATCTCCACCTTTTATAACTAAAAGGAAAAATAACGAAAAAAGAGGTATAAGGTGTTTATATACCACAGTTATATCGTTACTGTAATAGATATATATAACCTTAATAAAAGTAAGATACCACTTTAACTTTATTAAGAACTTATAAAGGTTTAAAACTTTATCCTCACGTAGGTTAAAATAGAGAAGATTAACCTAAATGCTTTCCTTTATTAGAGAAAGGTCCCTAAGGTAGTGTCGCTTTAATACTAGTACAGTATTACCCTAGAAATGGCGGTATATATGATTTTAAAGTGCCTAAAGTATAATAAGAGTAGCTTATATAGCATTTAGCTCTATAACCGGTAAGACTTAAGAGTAAGGTTATTATATCTAATAAGTGTAACGATTATTATTAACTGGATTATAGAAATTAAAAGGCTGGAAGAATATAACCTAATTAAGATACTTAATAATAACAAGAGAGGCTTAAGTAGACCGTTATTAGATTACACTAACCCTAATAACACATAAGGTATAAAAAAGAAGAAGACGTTAAGACGTCAGCTTAAATTTTAAGGTAGTATAGTAGAGACCTGACCTGGAAAATAAAATAGTAAATAATATTAAAGGATAACTATATAATTAAAAACCTAAATTATAAACACACTGTAAACATATTATAAACACATTATAAATAACCCTTATATTATCATACATTAATTAAACGTAACTATTATTACTAACTTAAAAACCGTTAAGAGGAGGACAGTTCTAATCCCAGGTGTTATTAATAATAACTTATAATAACAGTTAACAGTAAATAAACTGTAAACAGACTGTAATTAACGTGTACTTACGTCCTAACTGGCCTATTATTAAGTAATATAACCCTTTAAACCAGTAAGACCACTAAATAAAATTGCTAGGAGCGAAAGTGAGGAATGGAGCGCCCCGTAGCGTAGCGAAGGGCCGTCGCGGAATGACGAACGAAGCGACGCCAGCAATTTTAGCGTGGGGTATTAAGCTTATTTAAAT
>Ga0247758_1001484_pt1 | contig 17052 bp, 9 predicted proteins | sample UWRJL156409C4_FD_180950 | JGI IMG/M metagenome (GOLD analysis project Ga0247758, IMG submission 180950) | Plant litter microbial communities from Arlington Agricultural Research Station in Wisconsin, United States - UWRJ-L156-409C-4 | ecosystem: Environmental > Terrestrial > Plant litter >...
CTTTTTTTTTTTTTGGCTACCTAGAAATTTGCACCGCCAAGCTACAGTACATACTCTTTCATGATATCAATCCCTGGACTCCTAAAGCACAAGCCTTCCTGACGATATCTTTCCAAAACATCTTCATTCCGACTTCAATCCTCCTGATCAGCCTTCGAGTCACACTGCCCCAATAAAGTTTCCTCCCCGCGCTACGAGGCCTCAGCTGATAATCTAATCGCCTGAAGTCGCTCACAAGGGGTCATCATCACTCTCAGGCATGGGTGTCTTCGCAGCTTCCGCCATCTCCTGCTGAAACTGCGCCACCAGGCCCTCATCAACAACGGTTTCAGCAGCAGCAAGTGCAGGGGTCTCGACAAACTCCTAGCAGTCTAGGTCAGTCACAGTCAATTCAACTCAACAGATTTTTGCATCAGCTGAATCAGGTAACGCACCAAGTTGTCATCTCTAAGGAGCTTCCGCGCGAGCCAGAGGAAGGGCTTCTCTAAGTTGTAGTTGGCCTTGGCGCTGATGTCGTAGTACGGGAGATGCTTCTTGCGGTGGAAGATCATGTTCTTCGCCTTGACCCTGCGGTCTTTGAGATCGACTTTGTTTCCGCAGAGGACGATTGGAATGTTTTCACGCATACGGGTGAGTTCGGCTGGTAGTTATTGTGTTAATATGGGGCACCGAGTGAGACATCGTGAGTAGAGTAAAAAGGACAAGATGAAAAGAAAAAAAAAGGGGGAACCTACTGTGCCAACGCGACAAGTTCTTGTATGTGACGCGCGAGCTGACGTCGAACATCATGATGGCGCCCTGGGCATTGGCATAAAAGCCATCGTGAAGGCCACCCATCCTCTGACACTGGCAGATAGTATCCCACACGTCAAAGTGGATCTTGCCATTGTTCTAAAATGTGGTCAGGGTCAGTTCGTTCGAACACTTGACTCTCGGGGAACAGCTTACCGTGGTGAAGACAAGCGGATAGACTTCGGCGCCAACAGTGGCTATGTGCTTCTTTTCGAGATCTCCTGTCGAGTAACGCATGAGAAAAGTGCTCTTGGAGCGAGGTCGTCAGGTTAGCATGTGGCCCCTGTATCTAGTTCAGGGGCAAAAGATGGGGTGTCTGCCAAAATAAAGGATGGAACAAACTTACTTTTCCGCTACCACCGTTACCGATGATGACCAGCTTGAAGGTCGGGATCGCTGAGGCCATTTAAGTCCAGGATCGAGTTCTAAGTGAGGAAAGTAATGGGCAGCGATCCTCGCACTGGCAGACAGTTTATTCGGTGCTGACTTGGCATTTATGAGCACCACAGCAGCAGGCAAGCTGTCCGTAAATGCCTAGTCTCTGAAGACGCAGGCAGGCAGGCACCCGTCGACTCATCAGTGGGTGGCCCAAACAGCCAATCAAAGCTCCGCTTTGGACACCCCATTGTTGCTTGAGCAGCTGGTTTTAAATTTCGGTGGATTTCATCTCCTCGCAGATCGCATTTTCGAGCACGAATGCCTCCTCGCGTTTGTCAGCCCATCCTTGATTCAACGGGCCAGATGCAAGTAGCGTATCTGGAAACAGAGCGCGTCGATGTGAAGCTCATCAAGACTCGCAATAGGGTCACATTTCGTTTGAAGTGTTGAAATGCTAATGCAGCCTGACTCACAACGCACGCTGAATGCAATTCCAGCCTGGCTGTGGGCAGCCGCAATGGGAGGTACCTCAAATCCCCGCTCCTGAAGCCCGCCGACGAAGTTTTGTCTGATCTTGGGAAGGCGTGCCTCATGTTTCTTTTGGCGCGCTATTGCTATTCATTCCGCCCCCGGCTATCCTGCAAACATCGTGCATCAACACATGCAACACGCGGTTCTGTCGAACTATGTTGGTCGCCGGACTCTGAGCACCGGATGAGCGCAGCCGGATCCTGGTTTGGAAGCTGGAGTGGGATGCGCACGGGTTCCAAGGACCTTCCGTTGCTGACGTGCTGGAAAAGCTCGAAACTACGATGAATAAAGGCTTTCTGTCAGTGCTGCGCTATCTAAAGCCATCCCAAACAAGCCCCTGCGAGGGTTCAATATCCTAGTGAAGGACATGTTCGACATCGCTAGTTCCAAAACATCCCTGTGCAACTGAGCCTGGACAGAGTACCATCCCGCAGCCACCGAACATCCCCTTGTATCTAGCGCCTCCAAGACCTCGGGGCTTGGATCGTAGGCAAAACGAAGCTGAACGCCATGGTAATCCGCGAGGAGACCATGGAATGCGTTGAGTTCCTCGCGCCGTACAACCCCCGGGGAGACGGATACCAGACGTCGTCTGGGAGCAGTAGTGGGAGTTGTGCTGCGGTTGGTGCATACCCGTGGGTTGACTTTGCTATTGGGTCGGATAGTATGAGGCAGCGTCAACCCCCACGCAACGTTGCCACGAGCTGACGGGACTGTTTCTATCAAACGGGAGCTGCCGGAAGCCAGCAGCTTGGAACGGGGTTTTTGCGGTCCAGCCCATCCACGGAGTTCTTGACACCCGCGGTGTTGCCTCTTTCTGCCCGTACGTTTTAACTTTGGGATAATGTTCGTCTTGGCGGTATGCATTGCGGTGCTAACCCATACCAGCTTCTACGATGTGCCAACTTTCTTCGGCCGCGATGTATCCCGCTTTCGCGATTTTGCCAACCTGTGGTATGGAGACTCCAAGAAGCTTGCCTCGGATGCATCTGTAAGCAACACTTCAGAAGCCCTCGGCCGCAATCGTTTAGTTTAACAGGTCAAATCTCGCAGAGTACTTGAAGACGGTATCTTGCTTAAGTTGCTTTCAACATGCTCTCAATGCTGAGATTACCTCATTCATGGTATTATCAGGTTCTCACAGCAGCCGGCGAGTGACACATGGTAGTTTCGGCGTAAAGCACTGATTCCTGAGCCCCTCTTGGAAGATCGAGTGAGGTTTGAGTTGTTTTGACGCCGTCCCTGAAATGAGAATGTCTACGTGCCCTGTAGCAACCGTCTATTTTACGCTGTATTGAGTTGATAGAAGGCCCCGAAATAACTACAGAAGCCCCCGATAGTATCGTTCAAGGCCTTCAATACATTGTGGCAGGCATGAATGATATAGTCAAAGCCTAGCTTCGCGTTTCGAAGGCCCCGCGACAACATGTTCAAAGGCCTTGGCTGATTCCGTCGAAGCCTTTATGCTCTGCAAATAGACTGAGGGTAGGGTGCAAATGAACGTTCTCCCTGAACTAGATGTCAGCCTCATAAATGTAAATCCTTAAGTTAAGTATTAGAGTTTCTTATAATCCGAAAACAGCACGCAGGATTATATTAAGTAATAACGTAAAAAGCTTAATAAGTTAATGGAGTATTTCTTAAGGTAAATCCAGGAAAATTATCCGAGCTACGTAATTCTGTCAAGCTTATCTTTAGCGGGGTAAGGCTTTACACTTCTCCTTATCAGCTATAGTGTAATTAATTTATCAAATCCGCCTCTAATTAAGAACTGCAGTCTTACGTAATGGCAGGCTATTCTATCCACATCTTCCTCTCTGACACATAGAAAGTAATAAGAAGCCGCGGTAAGTAAGAGCAGGGTAAGACACTGAAAACAACACGCACTTAAAGCCAGCCTTGAAAAGCTCGCAAGCTCCCAGACAGGCTGTTATCTAGCCCCGCTACCCTCGTCGTTCTATTACGACCTGCACCTGACACAGGCCTTGAGAGGACTGCACAGGCTAAGACAGAACGTATGGCAGGACGATAAAAGCTAGGTAAGCGTTCCGAAGACGGCTTATTAAGCTAGCACTCCTAGATGGGGGTTCAATGTCACTGTAGGTCGTTGTCACTATAATTCACAGAGGTGAGTCTGAACAGTAAGACATAAATGAACAATTAAATACTAGCGTGAGGAACTAAGAGTCCCTTACGGCCATTATGGTTACGATGATGACTATCTATACTAGCTAACTAAGAGGTACTTTGTACCTTGCTCTGTTTGCTCTCTCGCTCTGTGACAGAACACATAGCAACAGAGCACCTTTTGATTAGTCATAGGGGCTTCGGGTCTTTGCACCCTTGGCCCAGTGCGCAGCACCGTGCGTGCTGTTCTCTTACACTGTTTCTTCTGCAGGGGATTTGTCAGGCCGCGCCAGCCTAGGTGACGGCCTGCAAGGTCGTCACACGTTCTTACTGTCGCAGCCTTAAACGATAACTTAACTGTATTGTTAGTGATATAGATTACATTAAAGCTATATATACTTAATTTTAACGTATTTAAAAGTCTAGGTACAATCCCTGTTAAAAAGTCTGTGTACAAACACCATTTTCCTACCAAAACTCAGCACATTGCAAACAAGAACGACAACGTTTTACAAAACTATAAAATAAACTAAAATTCTAATGTGCATTAATTTAAACCTTGTCTACTTTAGCAAACTCCAAATTTAGATAGGTTTTATCTTAGGTATAAGGTAACGGTTTGAAGATCGGTATAACTGAAAGATTTCGCTTCAGGGAGTTTTAGTGGACATTATAGGGGGGTAGCGAAAGTGGCCTGTGCACACAGACTTTTTAAGGGTCACTGTATAAGACCTTACATCTTTTGCTCTAGTTTACTGCTATCGCCCCTCTTATCCTATATATATGCTTACATCTAACGTTTATCCTTATAATGCTAATATGTATAAAATACTATAACAGCGCCTTATAACCTAACTGCAGCTGTAGCTCTGAAGCCTCCTGCTTTAAGTTCCTTAACTCCGTCTTAACAGCCCTAAACTGCCTTGTTTCCCACTAAAGGCAAGAAGTTCTGTTGGGTTTTTACAACCCTAACCCGGCCAGTGCAGCTGGAACAGTGTGGCTGGATCCACGCAGCCGCTCCGCAGCTGCATCCGTGGATCTGCACAGCTAAGAACGCTAGACTCCACTGCCAACCTCGTATTCAGTCAGCCAACCTCGCTTTGCAGAAGCGAGTGTGGCCAATGCACTCCGTGCACTGGCCACCCTCACGGCTATAATAACACGGCTTCCACTCTCGAAGATAGAAAGAATTAATCACCTTCAACACACACTGCTTTCCAATGCCTTGACCCCTTTTGCATTTCAACAGTTATAAAGGGCCTTAGGTTTATAATACCAGTTAAGGGTATAGTTATCGTATATGCAGTTAATTTATAGTATGTCCTTATAATTAGGGTGGTTGATGTTAACTATAGGCGTTACGGTTGTGGAGTATAAGATAGGGGGAGTGGCGTTTTATTTCTTTTCTTCTTCCACTTACCTTTATATATACTGCTTTTCCTAAACTTCTTTTTAAAACTTAGGTAATAATAACCCAGCTTATTCTTTTATAAAATAGCTCTCTTTAACAAGTTAATATTTAAGTTAATTAGTAAAGTAAACTTTATTATAAAGTTATAACCTAATCTTTATTACTTTATCTTTAAACGTTACAGTAAGGCCTTTAACTTATAAGTCTTTTATTTTATTTACTAACTTTTAATACTTTTCCTTTAACTCTTAAACCCTTTACTAGTGTGTTTACTTAATATCTTCTTAGGGGACCCTTAAGGTATTAGTTTAAAGCACACTAGCTTTAATACAGGGCAGCTATTTAAGCTGTCCTTTTTTTAAGGAGGTAAGGGTGTTAATCCACTTAGTATGTTTAAAGTGTTTAAAAGTCTTAAGGGGTATAATTAAGAAGAACTTCTGTTTTTCTAACTTTACTCTTTTAACTTATTCTTTTTCACCTTCTAAGGCTTATTTTATTACTTAAGTGGCCTGGAGAGCTAGCTTTTTAACTCCCTTTACTATCTTAGTAAGGTTTAAGTTAGGGTCCTTCCTGGACTTCCTTAATTCTTAGGCTTATAAGGTAAGGTTCTTAAGGCCTGTAACAGCTAACTAGAACATTTCTTCTTAAAGTTGGTCTTTTATAACCTACACCTTTAACGGTTTTAAATTCCACCTTAAAGTTGGTTTATAGCGAATTACACCTCTGTGGCTAACTTTTCTAAGATACCCTTAAAGATTAGGTATATTATATCCTAAGGTTCTTCTACTTCTTCTTCCTTATCTCCCACGTTATACTTATCTATTTAAATGCAGTCTTTTTTATTACCTACCATCTTAACATAGACATCTCTTAAGCTGAACTTAACGTGTTTTCCCCCTTCCAGAACTAGCTTTTAATTAACTTATTTTAACGACGGGCACTGTTATATTATATGGCCTTTTTTACCGTAATTAAAGCACTGGACCTGGGATAGGTCTTTAAGTTACTTCTCCTGTTATTATCGTTAAGGTTTATTATAATTAGGTTAATTCTAACAGTTTACTATACTAATGTCCATCAGCTTAAGGTAGTGACTTGTTACAGTCGACTAGTTCCCCTTCTTAAATCTACCTAGCTAGGGAGCCTGTTCCTTCTAAAAGTTCTTTTAATAATAATAATTATAATACTGGTTATCGGCCTTAATAGCCATCTTAACTAACTCCTAAAGACAATCTAGTTAGTCTTCTTAGTAAAGGTCTCTAATAACATGCTCCTTTAATCCACTTTAAAACAGCATCACTAAAGCCTTTTAACTAAGCTTAGTTTTTACTACTTCTAATTTAAAGCGTGTAAAGAACTTAAGGATTAAAGACGTCTGCCTTAGGGTTATAAAGTGCTACTTAGCTCGCCTTAAGGCGTCTAATTCTTTAAACTTAATCCAGAGTTAGTTAATAAAAACGTTAAAGTTATTAAAAAGGGCCTAAGTCTTAAGAGCCTCCTTTTAAGCTCTGTTTATAAAGAGGTTATTAATTATCTTTACATGGGGTTTATATTAGCGAGCAGTTACTCTGTCTAGTAAGGCTCCGGCGAACCTAACCTTTCCTTCTTCCTTAAAGAACTGTTTATTATAATAAGTGATATAACTTTAAAGCTAAGCTATTTAAGACTCCAGCTACGTAAAGTCTCCTTTAAAGCGTAACGGTAGGGGGAGCTTCACTCATTTCTTTTATAAGCCCTTAAGGTTATTATTTTCCAGTTTAACAGTGTTAAGTTAAGCTTAGAGTTTTTTAATAAGATTAATATGGCTTTTAATATCTCTAGGGAAAGCTTTATTAAGTTCCTTAACCAGTCCCTACTGGTTAAGGTTTAACTTTTTAAGGTGTATAGCTAACTTATCGATAGTGGGGAGCTGAGGTTAGGCTTACACCTCCTTAGGTTCCTTACCTTTACTGGAGGTTAACATGTTAGTGACGGGAGGGAGGTGGTGTCTGGAAATTTAATAAACAGCGTTCAGAACTGCGACGTTAGTATTATATTATAACCTGCACCTAATATAGGCTTTAAAAGGACTAGTGTAGGTTAAAATAAAACGTATGGCAGGACACTAACAGGTAAGGGGTGTTTTAAAGATGGCTTATTAAACTAGCACTTTTAGACGGGGGGGTTAATGTTACTATAAGTTGTTATCACTATAATATATAAAGGTAAGTCTGAATAATAGGATATAAATAAATAATTAAATACTAGTGTAAGGAACCAGAGTCCTTTACAGTAGTTGTGGGTATAATTATAACTATTTATACTAATTAACTAGGAGGTACTTTGTACCTTACTTAGTCCATTATGCTTAGTGGTGCACTACGCAGTTGTGGCTAAGCAGCTAACTGAATGGTGCTTGGTGTTGTCGGTCCTTGTGAACCACTAAGTACTTTCTTACTGGTTATAAGGGCTTCGGGTCTTTACACCCCTGGCCTAGTGCGCCTACATGGTGTACACCGTCCTCCCACACTGTTCCCTCTTCGGGGGATTCGTCGGGCCGCTCCGGCCCAAGTGACGGCCTGCAGGGTCGTCACAGTTGTGTGGTGAAAGCCTTATATAGTTGGTCTTCGAGTTTAACTTATCTAAGAGTATACTTATAAGAGTCTTCTCTTATGGTAATTTTATCTCTTAACTTTTACCAGTTTTAAATTATCCGCTTAAGTATCTTAAAGAATAGAGAAGCCTTAAAGAAAGTAGGAGGGTGGTAACTGTCTGCTGAAGGAGGGAGGTTTTGTTGGATATTTCCTCCTTTTTCGCCTAGAATCCCTAGGACACGATGCTTTTTAAGGAAAAGGAGGACTTTAATTTGTTTATAGTGTTTGTAAAAACGTTTTACGCGTTTGATTAGCTTAAAGAGTGGTTCCTGCTGCTCTGAAAGAGGTTTTGGCTTTGGTCCTGGCCTTTTTTATAGCAGGGTTGTTAAGGCTGGGGTGATAGACGTTATGATAATATTAGTAGGTAGGATACTGTAGCTTTAAAAGCTAGCGAGGATTAAAAAATAACGCGAAGGTTGAAGGACGTGTTTAAGGACCGTTAGGCTAGGTCTGGTTAGTGTATAGTTAGAGGCGTTGGAGGCTAAGCTTATTTAGGCTTAGAATAGTGACAGGGGGTTCAGCTAATTTGTCAAGAAAATACGCTATGTTTCCGTGGCGCGGGGGTTCTGCACGACGACGGCGATACTATAGTCTACCACATCAACATTATAAGAAAGGCGAATATAAGTCATATTAACGCAAGCGGTCATCTCTATGTGCAATTCAGCTACCGGTGCTTCTGCACCCTTAAGCAATATCTCCTCTTGACAGTCTCCTCAAATCGTGAGCTTTTTTTCCGACAAACGGCATAATCAGCCCCATTATCACCTCTTCAGACTTCGCCCGTTCTTTCAGAGAAACGACTCACATCCACGGAAATATCCCCTCTCAATGTAGTCCCGTCCACGTCCGTCGCGGCACTCCCCAATGGCCTGTAGCCCCCGCTCTTTCTCGTATCTGGGGCTGCCGACGACGCAACGCGGGTCCTCGTCCACCTCCAACTCCTAACGTGCATCGATATAGCTTCGATGACTCCATACCTTGACACATCGACCCGGCGGTCCAACCAGCGAAAGGCGTTAGGGAAGTGATGCTTTGCGAGAGCTCGGAAACAAGGGAGACATGCGCAGACTATACCGACTGTCATTTCAATGAGGCTACGGGCATCGAGTCAGTGAGAGAAAAGGGGAAGAGGAAAGGGGAAGAGGAAAGGGGAAGATGCATTACCACCAGATCAAGTTGATGCAGTACGCCCACGTCACATCGCTATAGTCTTTCCCCAGCGGATGGCCGCCAGCCGAACGAAGCTCACAGCTGAGACGCTGAAATCGTGTCAGTCACAGTCACACCTTCGCTTCGAAGAGAGCTTTGAGGTGATGGAATAGCACTCACAATCCCCCCGTCATCAAAACAACCGAAATAGCAACCTTTTGCTTCCAGCTCACCCTCAAGGGCTTCAACAACCAAAGCGGCATAACAAGTAGCACAACATCCGTGCCCGAATTGATGCACGCCGACGCCAGGTACGGCGTGTAAAAGTCGCCGCACGTCCCCTCAACAGTGGGATCCCAGAACTTGTTCATGGGCCTGCACAACCAGAGGAAGGGGAAGCCGGCGGTAAATGCGTTGACGACAATAACAAAGAGAAGACCGTAGGCGACAAGGCGGAAAGGGCGGTTGCACCCGGCGAAGCGGAGGTAAAAGTAGATGATGGAGGCTTTGATGAAGGCGGTGGAGAGGTTGTAGGATACAGCCGCGGGAATGCCGAGAATGATGAAGCGGGTGAACATTTCAGGTGTGATGTCCCACATGTGTCGGCCAACTCCGTTTCGTGTTTTTGCAGGTTATATATTAACGCATTATCCGCAGATGTCATCATGCTCACCAGCTTACACGCAATGTTGACGGCAGCATTCATGAGCATGAATACCAACACGGGGAGGATAAGCCCTAAGGTTGTCAGCGAGCACTTCAGAGTCTTTGCCTGGAGAAACCCACAGTCATCAAGCCGCATTTTCTAAATGACAAAATGAGCCGTGTACATGCGGACAGTGACGAAGGAAATCGTGACGACAACGCATAGCGACGCGCAGACAATCAGCTGTCACCCAACCGACTCAGGATCTGTAAAGTTGGCATCCCGGCCTGGCGGAGGAGGCAGCATGCCTGGGAATGTCGCCATTGCCTAGAACGCACCTAAAGGATGCAGATGCCGGTCGCATTCGTGCGCTAAGCTTGTTCGACGAAAAGATGCGCGCTAACACGAAACTTGTTTTGGCAAAGACAAATGAAGAGCTAGCGAGTGAAGCCGAAAACCAAGTTCTCGGGTCGGGAAACTGGGCCCAAGAATACTCCTTCCCAGAATGGTGACAACCCCGGGGGTCAGCGCCCAGGCTCAGGAAATGCCCTTTCTCTTTTTTGTTTTTTTTTTGTTCTTGGTTACCAATCAAAAGTTGTCCGGGGAGTCCCTTAAAGCAGGGATGTTTGGATGCTCGGCGGGCGTTTGTCTTGGCGGGCCAGGGTTGAGATGTCAACGCTGCAAAAAGATGTCATTTTGGGATTTGGATTCGTCCAGACTGCTGTAGTGTCAAAATACAGATCCCATGAATCGCTTCGATGCAGCTGATCGGACTTTGGGCGCGCCCAAGCTCCCCGGATTCTCGCCTGACGATCGCGCAGCGGCACTAATTCGGTATCAAAAATCTGTGATCATGGTACTTTTGGCTGCTTGGCGTCATCGGAGGCTTGGTTTCAGTGTGACAGGAACGGTGAGGCGTCCTTGAACCCTTGGGCGACTGCGGCCACTTTCCCCAATGTGAACTTCACTGCAGGGGCGGCATCCTGGCTTGATCCACATGAGTTCAAACGACCACCAACGGGTGGCTGAAGATCGAGGCAACGTGAGGATGGTTGGTGGTGCTTACGTCGTTGACAGAATAACAACAGCGAATGTTTCATAGTCAGCACCGGTCCTCTTGAAAAAGAGGTACTCTACAAATAGGGAAATTTTGTTCGATCTAAACTCAGACTCACCAACAATGGAGGGAACAAACCCGTTAGCTGCTAACGTGCCAAGTCGCGGAGGCAGGATCTGACACGAGAATGTCAGTCATTTCGGTAGCTCTCGATCCGGGATAAACCCGCCTTCAAGGCCATAGGCGAATACGCGCATGATTGTCTCGTCCGGAACGGCAGCATCAACCTCATCGGGGAGCTAAAGTGTGTATATCCCCACCAGAACGAGTGTGTCAAGGGGCTTTTGCCACAGTCTAATTCCGAGAGCCGAGGCCGAAGGACGAGGTGGCAAGCTCATGAGCGACTCGCAAGCGACACGCAAGCGATTCGTAAGGAGGCAAAGAAAGCAGTCGAAAGTTCTCACTTGGTTTTGTACAGTCATAAATAGGCGTTATAATGCCGCATTCTGGGAAGGAGGAAGGCAGATTTCAAGGTGTATTCTACCTACTCTACTACTACGAGCGAATCTTGAGCATCTTGCGGACTTCTTCACTCTGGTGAACCCCCCCTGACAGAGTGTCTGTGCAGACAAGACCGCGCATCGGCTGCTTCAGAGCACCTGAGCACATGAGAGTCAGCGTACTGCACAGCGAGCTTTGCCAGCGTGAATATCTCGACTGCTATTAGGCTGCACAGCTCTTGCTGTTTCGCAAATAGCTTTGATGCTACTGCCGAGTCTAGCCGTCAGAATTTACTGTGGCTGGAAGAGCGCGAAGCGGGATCAGCGTCAACAGGACGAGTTTGAGGGCTAATATGATGTGATCATACCTTTCAGGGACAACTTAGGGAATGCAAGTAATAACTGCGAGCGAGCATTTTGCTAGCTATCTAAGTACGAATAAGATTCCTTCCAAGATCACCGCCGTGGCAATTTGGGGTGTGTACATAATCTCTCGTACGGTCTCCAATACCAATGCCTCTCTTCCTCCCGCCAAACGATCAAGCATCTACAGACAGAACACAGCAAATAAAATCCCTCCCGCCGGGACAAACAACGGCTTTTCCCGTCCTGGTCAGCACCGCCAGAGGGGGGTTGAGGATCGGTGACTTACGTTCCCCAGCTACAGGAATAGCACATCGATCCCGCCACTGGCAACTACCGCTACTACGACACGAATTAATCTGGCAGCCCCAAACGTTGGCGGGATCATCGGGGCATGGCCAATCCGGCGCCACCCCTTTGTTAAAATAAGGCGTCTCTGAGCACTATACTATAGTGCTGCAGAGGCTGTAAGCCTCTGTAGTACAAAGGGCTTACAGAGCACTCAGGGGAAGAAGGTGCACGCACAGGTGGCCGGAGCCTACTGCAAAGGGGTTACAGAGCCGAAGGCTCTGTATTACAACAGTTCTACTGAGGGAGAGGAGTTGAATTTGCTCTACTCTGAGAAACTAACTAGAATACAGGAGAGGAGAGGGGCCTATTATAGGCTGTTGGAGGCTCTGGAAGAATTCCAGAGCCTTCTATTACTAATACAGTTCTAGAAAGCTCTGTGGGGCTATAGCCCCACAGTGGTTTCAGGGCTGTGGAGCCTTGGATTCTGGAGCCTTCTAGAAGGCTTGGCTTCGCGGTGCGAGCCGTGGCTGCAGTGTACGCAGCAACAGAAGGCAACTGCTTACAGCAGTTGCCTACAGGGCAGCGGTGGCTATATTTTAACACCCTTAAATAAAGACGCCGCCCCAGGTGCACTCGCAGACGTTCTTGTCAAGGCAGATACATCCTGTGTTTCTCCAGAAGGAGGAGCAACGCCCGCCGACGGCGCTGTAAACCGCAGCGGGGAGCAAGGAGAGGAAGACAAAGGTGAAAGGGAGCTTCATATTAGAGGCGAGCAGAGTAGAGGGCATAGTGGTGAGATTGTCGAAGCTAGGTACTTAGGAAAAGGCGAAGGAGAACTGTGCAACTTATTATCTTACGGGCATTTAGCTACTATATGAGCCCGGTTACATTACCAACTCTATCTTACAAGTGATTAACAGCCGTAGCCCCCCATAGATGCTACGCCTCCTCGTCCACCTGGAGCCGAGATAGGGCCTGTTAGAGCGGCATCCAATAAGAGAAGGCATCTCTTAACCCCCCAAAGCATAAGAATAGAAAGGGAAGTCCTCTCATCAGAACCCCGATTCCCCCAAGCCGCGCAAGAGGGGGAATAAGCAATCTGCAAACAATCTTGGCACAATTGCGCTTCTCCGTATGGCTGACAAGACCAAGATTCGCTATCTGTCCAGACCTGGTTCTTTGTTTGATAGCTTCGCATTCGACAAGAGATGAGACGAGCTGAGAAGGATGTACGGATACTCCTACCAAAAGAATTCACTCACCACTTTTGCTATACAATAGAACCGGCAGAATTAGCTTGCTATATTTACGGGGAATGTGACACGGCAAACCACATGGCACTGTGGTTATGGCGTGGAACAGAGATGTGGCCCTGTGGGCGCTGAACAAATCTATTCTGAATCGAAATAATTGACTATGGCCTCGAAGGTCCCTTGGCCTTCGAGATACCATCTGGCTCTGAGCCATCCTAAATACCGAGGTCCCTCTGGGACCGAAATCTCCGCCTGTGACTCGGTGGCGTTGTGTCAATTTTGCTGCCTTTGCTAGCAAGGCTGGCCCCTGGCCAGCCTCCGCGCAGTAAGTCACGGTGCCGATCAGAGGTGTGACATGTAAACTCCACCGTGGGAGTCTGGTATAAAGCACTAGAGTATAACGCTCGTTTAGGCCCTGATCTTTACCAGAGTGTCAGTCCCAGTCCCAGTCTGAAGAAATACATTACAGGGCTCCTCATCGGGTGGGTCAGAGTAGTTGTACTTGTCTTGGCAAACGGGACTGGGACTGTAAGCCTTTGGGCCTTATCTTTTCTCTCAGCCTGGGACTGGCGTCCAAAGGACAAAAAACTGCAAAATCTGGCCAAATCTGGCTGCCACTATACTATCTAGAGTTTGGCGTTAGCTTGCATTAGCGTAGTACAATCGGAGCCAAAAAGTGTCAGACCCTCCCACCCTACCACCTTACCAACTTTAGAAACGCGTAACTCTGTCAAAACACAACTGAATAACTTCAAATTAAGAATAACAATAGATCTGTCAATATTTGATAGGTCCGCCTTTCAACTGCCTGAGTAGATCTAACCGCTTGGGCATAAAATTAGCCAGCTTCACGAACATTTCAACTGGAATCTGCTCTTATACCTCCCTTATTACTTCTACCATCTATTAGACATTCTTAATCCTGTACCTCCTTACACTGATTCGAACCTTCATATAGTGCTAGATATTCTTAATCGGGCTTAGATCTGGCAATTGTAGTGGCTTATTCTAATACCTGGATTTCTACCGCCTTCTTTACTAACCTAACAAAACCATTATGGTAATAAGATGACTTATCCTCTTAAAGCATCACCCTATAATTATATATAACCTTTATCTCACACTTAATTTAAAGATATCTTTTTTAAAAACTTATATCTTAGTAAAGTATACCTTTAAGCATTTTCCTTACGTGTAATTACAGGTATCTTTAATAGTAAAAGGTCTGATAAGACAATAGCTAAGTATTAAAGAGTAACTATGTTCTGTAATGTACTAAAGGTGCTTAAAAATCAACTTATACCTGTTAGTCTTAAGATAGTAACTAACCTATATTCCTACCTTATCGCCTAAAATATTATAAGGTCATTTTTTAACTTATCTATTACGACCTGCACCTGACACAGGCCTCGAGAGGACTGGCGTGGGTTAAGACAGAACGTATGGCAGGATGCTAACAGGTAAGGGGCGTTCTGAAGACGGCTTGTTAAGCTAGCACTCCTAGACAGGGGGTTTAATGTCACTGTAAGTCGTTATCACTATAATATATAAAGGTAAGTCTGAATAGTAAGATATAAATAAATAATTAAATATTAATGTGAGGAATTAGAGTCCTTATAATAGTTATAAACATAATTATAATTATCTATACTAGCTAACTAAGAGGTACTTTATACCTTGCTTATAATGCTATAAGTGCTTATTACGCAAGCATTTTATACTATATAAACGTTCTACTTATAAGGTTTCTCCTACTTGTAATGTAAGTACTTAACATATTATAAGTAGCACTTTATTAATTATAAGGGCTTTAAGTCTTTACACCCCTAGTTTAATATACCCAGACAGTGTACACCATCTTCCTGTACTGTTCCTTTTACAGGGGATTTATCAGGCCGCTCTGGCTTAAATAACAGCTTATAAGGTCGTTACACGATTCCCCCTCTTTAACGTTCTTTTTCTATAAAGAACTTAAAAGGTAAGTTTCCCTTTTCACCATTTTACTATATAATAAATGTCCGGCTTTTAAGTCTTAAAACGGGAATAGGGTAAAAGTATTAACTACCATTTAAACCTTACAGCTTACATATACGTGTTTAATGGTGAAATGTCCCTTTATTTTTTTTATAAGTCTGCTTTCCCCCCACTTATTTACCAGGTCTTAAATAGGTCCGACAGTTATAACTATTACCTAAAAAGGCACTGTCCTTCCTAATGTAACGTTTTTAATGTTAATAAGGCGAAGCTGAAAGCCCTTTTAGTTAAGAAGTGAGACTTTAACTTGTAAATTAAATCTGCTATTTAGTAATTACATAAGGCTACTGTTAAACTCTAAGAGGTATTAGCGCGTTTAATACGTCTTTATAAGTAATGGTCTCGATTTGAAGACTGTGCTGTGAAAGCGTTTAGTTACGAAGTGGAGTTATTAGAGTTTTAGGAAGGTGAAGAGGCTAGACTAGACACCCCTTTTAAAGACGTAGAGTCTTTTAACTGGGGGAACTTCTTAGCTAGGTCTCTACCGCATACGGTTACCTTATAACTTAATTTATCACTTCTTTCCTTTTAATAAACAGAACAGCTTTTTAATATAGTGGCAGCGTGCTTATTTTCTTAAAGTAAAAGGTTATTATTACAACCTGCACCCAACACAGGCCTCGAGAGGACTGGTGCGGGTTAAGACAGAACGTATGGCAGGACGCTAACAGGTAAGGGGCGTTCCGAAGACGGCTTATTAAGCTAGCACTCCTAGACGGGGGTTCAATGTTACTGTAGGTTGTTGTCACTATAATGCACAGAGGTGAGTCTGAACAGTAGGACATAAATGAACAATTGAATACTAGCGTAAGGAACTAAAGTCCCTCACTGTAGTTATAGGTATAACTATAACTATCTTATACTAATTAGCTAAAGGTACTTTATACCTTACTTAGTAGCCAGTTATTTAGTAAGGAACTAAGCATCTTATTATTAAGCACCTTCTGCTTAGGGGTCTTTTAAATGCTTAGTAGGTAAGCACTCCTGTTAAGACTAAGTAGATATTAGTTAGTTATAAGGGCTTCGGGTCTTTACACCCCTAGCCCAGTGTACAGTACTGTGCGTACTGTCTTCTTATACTTTTCCTTATGTAAGGGATTTATTAAGCTGCTCTAGCTTAGGTAACGGTTTGTAAGGTTATCACACGATTCCCCCTCTTTAATATTCTTTTTTTATAAAGAATCCTAGTAAGAACGTTCTTTCTTTTTTAACGTAACTATACCTGCTAACCATGTGTAAAAGCGTATTTTAAAAAACAGTACTTCTCGTTGTCGTAATCTTATGGATTTTATTTTGACTTTTAGATCGCAAATGTCGCCTTATAATCGCTATTCTTTAAAATTACTTTCCTGTCTTATTACTGTACGGTTAAATAGTTACTTTAAATACTTGCTAGTAAGGGCTTTATCCTTATGTAACGCGTTTAGTTATAATAACGCTTTCCTCCAGTAACTTCTTTCCAAGAAGTGCTACCTTAATGTTAAGTATAACACTGTTACGTAGACCCTAGAGTTAAAAACTTAAAGGCTCTATAAAGCTGCTACCTGCCTTAACCGGATCGAAGTCTAGCGTTACAGGATGGAAGAGCAAGCTTTCTTTACGTTTAGCTAAGAGGTAGAGGTCTTCCGTTTCCAGGAGTAAGAGGAGGCCTGTTTAGCTACTCCTCCTAAAGCTAGCGAGTCTTTCGACTAGGGGAGCTTTTTAGTAAGAATACCTGCTAGTTTTTTTTCTAGGGGATTGTTATAGCTGATAACCTCTTTTTAACTTAGTTTATAGTTTCTTTTTCTCTCTTTTTTTTTTTTTTTTAATAAAAAAAAAAGGTTTTTTTTTAATTTTTTTTTTTTATATTTTTTTTTTTTTTAAAATTTTTTTTAAAATTTTTTG
>Ga0247758_1001486_pt1 | contig 17042 bp, 23 predicted proteins | sample UWRJL156409C4_FD_180950 | JGI IMG/M metagenome (GOLD analysis project Ga0247758, IMG submission 180950) | Plant litter microbial communities from Arlington Agricultural Research Station in Wisconsin, United States - UWRJ-L156-409C-4 | ecosystem: Environmental > Terrestrial > Plant litter >...
AGGATATCCGCCGTCGTCGGCTTACAAAACTTCTCTCCCCCGACCACCAGCTCCTCCCCGTCAACCCTCCCATCCACCACCCCCGGCCCCGCCTGCGTATTAATCCGTAACGTCCCTCCCCCGTTTGCCTCCCCGTGTCTATGTCCATGCCCATGCAACAGCCCTCCAAACCTCCTCCCTCCTCCTCCTCCGCGATACCGCTCCCAAGCCCTCTCTACAAGCGGCTCAAAATACCCCTCAAACCCCGCCCCCACCGCGCCCCCATGTGTCGGCGCCAACACCCTCAACGGCTTCCCGTTCTCTTTCCCCATCAAAATCAGCTTATCCCACGGCATCCCATCCCTCTCACTCTGCGCCCTCAACCCCTCGCACACCCTTTCCAGCCCGTCCGCTCCCATCCCGCTCACATGCTGCACCTCGCCATTGACCCTTTGCAGCGTCAGCGCGATCGGCAAGCGAGGCACGAAATCGACGTAGCTGATGTTTGCGAAGAGCTGGTCGTTGTTGAGTGTGAACTCGCAGAAGGAGAAGTCCACGTCGGCGTTTGGATCGGAGGGGTTCAGGACCGAAGGCTCCACGAGGGCGGCAGAGCCGGCTGGCCCGCCTGGATTCAGGAGGAATGTGAGCTGCTTGTGGGCGGAGAACCAGATGCGCCCGCCGGCGATTTGCGGGAGGGTCAGCGGGGTTAGGGTCCCGGGCGGGCCGAGGGGGATGGAGACGGAGATCGGGAGGGGTTGCAGGATTGAGGAGGGGGAGGAGGCGGAGTAAGGGTCGCCGGTGGAGGTCAGGAGGATGCGGCGGTTGGAAGGGAGGGAGAGGCCGGTGATATAGGCCCAGACGTGGGGGGTGGTGGTGTTGTTGAGGAGGTGGAGGGTTAGGGAGGAGGGCATTTTGGTGGTTGTGAGGGTTGGTGGTGGTGATAGAGTTGGTGAGGGGTTTGTTGGTGCAAACCTAAAAAAATGTGGAGTTGTGTTGTGACGGTCTCGGTTTTGGTGGGTTTCAGCGTTCACAGTTTGGTGAGAGCGTAGCTGCTGATTGAGTGTTGTTGTCGTATTCTATTGTGGGTTTGGGGCGTGGCGGGTTGGACGTTGGGGGTTTCGGTAGAGCGACACAGAATCTTGATTTCCTGGTTCGGGTGATGACGACAATACCGACACCCGTCCCCATTCTCCGCGCGTGGTTCTCCGAGTGGAGACGCCGAAAGCTTGACTTGGAGCTCAGCTATGGAGCTCCAGCTTTCGGAGCCCACACGCTGCTTGTTGCCCCGCTTCTGTCGACACAGTCGCACCGGACTCGGATCTCGGGCGTCTGGAGCTCGACGCATTGAAAATGCGAGAGGACTTGCATTCGTGTTGATTCTGTTGCATCCATTTTAATTAATTGAATTACATGTTGCATCTGACGGGCGATGAGCGGATGACATGACGACGAATCGTGTGGGTTGAAAACCGACGGAGATCCCGCAGACCGAGTCTGCCGAGAGGATCTTGTCATTGGCTGCGTTGTGGTATTTCAATGAAGTCAGCCCCAGCCATGCTGTCGACCTTGGGCGGCAGTCGGAGGTGTGATTGAAGGATCCCCAGTTGGCTCTGATTGTGACTGATCAGGCCTCTCTGCCTGGAATATGCCTGGAATACTGCGTGGCCATTCGTCGCATGGGGAAGGCGATACGCCGTGTCTGAGGTATTGGGCTGAGTCAGTGAGTCGAGCAGCTCACGAGGGGAGGCCCTTGGGGATGCTTCGTAAAAGCCGATGCAGTCCTCGGCGACGTAACTGCTTAAGCGATGTTCAATAGACTCAGAGATGCGCAAATCCGGTGATGCTACCTTCAATGTCGGGGAACGCACTAGTTCATGCCGGAGGTGAGCGGTGGGTCTAGCAACCCTCTTTCATCTCTGTTCTTATCGTGGGCAACCGCCGTTGGCGGTTTCGTCCAGGAAACAAAGCGTCGTCGACAAGGTGCGCGGCAGGTCCCTCGGCAGGTCAACTCGGAAAAGGGAAGGATGTTCAGGAGAAGACCTGATTGTGGAGAATGCAAGCGAGTTTGACGGCTGGGCGTTGAATCCTGGAAAGGCCATGTGTGGCCCCGCGACTTGTCCATTGGGTCGGGGTCGGGTCATTCATTACCCGCGCTTAGGTCTCTGGGAAAGCCTCACACCTACTTGCAGACCTTCTTGCAGTAGGTAGGGCTACCGACCCAGACTATTTGGTAGCTAAAGATCCCAAGACTGCCTCGCTTGTTAAACGCGCGCAGAGTTCAGACGACCACGAAGTCGGGGTTGGCAATAGTTTGGTTTCGCGAGCTCTGAGGGTTCGATGTGGTGAGTTCGATTGGTGCGCTTCTCCGCTCGGCGCCGAACACAGTGGAGCTCTACGGGGCCCGTTTGCAGAGCGCCAGAACGTGCCGCTTCTAAGTATAGCGACCACCTCCTGCCCCTTTTCGATGTTCGGCGGTCGAAGTTTGGTTGGTGGGGCCCGTGCGTGCCCGTATGGGCGAACCGACGAACTGCACCGCTCCTCCACTCGTTCGTGGCCAGAGGGCCCCGTATCCGAAGCCGGACTCACGTGGGGATGAAACGGCCGCCCGGGCGGGGGTCAGCCAAAGCTTGGGACGGCTCCACCGCTCCCGTGCGGGTGACAGCTGACAGTTCGGAAGCGAGTAAGGCTTTCCTGTCGCGTCATGTGTGCGCGCGCACAATGGGACTGGACTCATTTCCGCAGGGCTGTGTGGTGCTGCAGCTGCCAGGGGATGGGAAACAGAATGCTACTACCGTGCCGTTAGGTAAGCCGTATTGCGTACGTTCCAGCCCGCGACAGGCCTGGTTGCGAGACCGCAACGCGGGTGACGGACGCAGACGCAGGCAGCATGTAGGGGATGGGGGGCAGGTGCGATGAGGCCGTTTCTGTCCGGTACCTTTGTAATTTGCGCGCTCAGATTGGCGGAATGTGGTGGACACGTTGAGTCACCCGCAAGGGGTACATGGCAGGTGCAGGGCAGGAGCAGCCACATCGACCTTGCCGCTCGAGATCTCGTGTGGGAATCGTACATACTTGCGCACGCCACATGCGCGGTTCCGGGCTCTGCAGCACCCCCATGCCCGCCCGATCCAGATCTTGCACGCCGGAAAGGTCCGTGGAGCTGCCCAGGCGCGTCAGCCACACCGCGCGGTTCAAGTATAGGGTTACAGTTGCGACACGCTGCGTGCTGAGGGTCCTCGCCCGCTGCGGGTCGTCTACAGGACAACTGTACGCAGCGGTCCTGTCGAGCTAAGCGACATTGCACCACGGTGTCTTGGGCGATACTTCTCCTCTCACGCCCGGCAACACTCGGTTTCAAGCTGCAGGTTGTCAGCAGAATGTCGTTGAGAACCACTAGTTTGGCGCGGCGTGTGCCGTCCCTCCAACGTCACCGCGTCTCGGCGGCCGTCGTGCTAGGCGGAAGCTATGGAAATCTGCTCGGGTTGGTCGTGCGGCTGGCCAATATTGGCTCCATGAACCAAGCTTTCAACCACCGAACGGATTCGGGGCTCAGGACTCAGCCTACGTCCAGTCAGAAAGCCAGTGTCCGTGAGCATCCAACATGTCGAGAAGAAAGGGGCCAAGGGGGAAGAGGAGGGAGGAACACCAAGAAGGTATAAGATAGGGCCCCGAACCACCTCTCGATGGCTTCTGGATATCTCCATCATCAGCATCAACACTCCGATAACTACCGCTCGTTTTCCCCGGTTTCAGAGTCGAGTCCGGCTAGTGCCCTCTCCATACTCTTTCCCACAACACTCATTATCGGCTACCATCAAAGCCACTTCCAGTCTTTTCAAACTTCATCATGAAGGCCACTATCATTCTTGCCGGTCTCGCCGGTACCGCCATGGCCCACCCCGGCATGGGCGCCGCGATGGAAGAGCTGCGCAACATGAAGCGCCAGTTCTCGCCGTCCACCGCGCTTCTTGGAGACTTGAAGACACTACCCAATTCGGCTCTATCGACCGTTGGCTCAGCTATCAAGGCCATCCTCCTGGGTACCGGCAACCCCATCGACACCACAAACTTCTACACGGCCCCCTCCGGCGGAAAGGATGCCGCGGCCTGCAAGGCAGACCGCTGCTGCATCTGGAAGTACATCGCCAACGACATGCGCGCTGCCATGTGGGACTCCGGCACCAACACGTGCACCAACCTCGCCCGCGGTGCTATCCGTCTGGGCTTCCATGATGCCGCAGCATGGACCATCACCACCGGAAACGGCGGTGCCGACGGCTCCATCATCCTCTCTGGCGTCGAGATGTCTCGCACTGAGAACCTCGCCCTCGTCCCGACGGCTAACCAGTTCACCATTTGGTTTAACACGTACAAGAACTACGGCGTCACCATGGCCGATCTCATCCAGTTCGGTGCCAAAGTCGGCGCTGTGTCCTGCCCGGGCGGCCCTCGCATTCGCTTCTTCATCGGCCGCACCGATAACCCCAACCCGGCTCCAACCGGCCTGCTCCCCCCTCCCTTCTTCACCGCCCAGCAGCTCATCGACAACTTTGGCAACAAGACCATCGGACCCGGCGGCCTCGTCGCCCTCCTCGGCGCTCACACTGCCAGTCGTCAGACCCAGGTCGACCTTACTCAGGTCGGTGCTCCCCAGGACAGCACCCCCGGCAAGTGGGACCAGAAGTACTTCACCGAGACCCTCGATCCCAACACTCCCTCGACCATTGTCAAGTTTGCCAGCGATGTCAACGTCGCCAACGGTGCCGTGACTGCCCCGATCTGGCAGCAGTTTGCTACCAACAAGGCTGCTTGGGACAAGGTTAGTTACCCCTGCTTTTGAAAACTTGATACAGAGCACTAACGACGTAACAGGCCTACGCTGCTGAGTACATCCGCATGAGCTTGCTCGGATTCGCCTCCATCAACGGCATGGCCGAGTGCACCAAGGTCATGCCCGCCCCGCTGTCCTAAAAGCCGGCACTGCTGATGCCAAGCACGGTTGAGTGGTGAGATGTCGGATATCGCGGGTGATTCCGGATTCCGGACCTGGGAGGAGAGTCATCGGAAGGGAAACGAAATCAAATTCTTGGGTTTGCAAATGACTCTCTTTTTTGCAAACCCGCATGTATATATTTTTGGATCGGCCTTTTTCTTCTTCCTGTGCGGCTTTCATCACGTATATGGGTGAATTAAGGATTTGATTTTAAGCACTGAATTTTTCAACGTTGAGGTGTCGTTCTGGTGTCTGTGGGGGCAGGTTGTGACGCCTGCGGGTGGGCGGGTGGATGGGTGGGTTGTGGTTTATGCCGTTACGAAAATCTAAAGTATCCCGGTTTCAAATCCGATTGGAGCGAGTGATTGTGCCTTGATGCAGTAATCAGAAGGGCGAAATCTTTTAAGCGAGCAGGTATCGCGTTATTGCATGAGTGGGGTGAATGGTAGACGGGGCAAGAGCGCGCTCCGATCTGCTGGATGGCACCTCCTTCCGGCTGTCTTCCCCAACCCAAGACGAACGACATCTTCAAATCCTTCTGTCTTACAAGCTCGCCGCTGAGCCCTATCGCCGCGCCTATTGCGGACGTCCTGTGATCCGAAATGTGATCATTCCTACGGAGCTGGTGCCTCGCGCCTACATCCCGAGCAATCATCGCGCGGCAGATTATTTCACGAGGGACAGGACGGTGCTGCGTCCATTAGCAAAGTAGGGCTTCCTCCCACCCCCAAATCTGGTGCTGGTAGTAACAGATGCTGGTCCGGGCTGTGCAGGAATAGAAAGAAGCATGGGCAATGAGCGCAGATCGTCGCGTCCCAGGTGTGTGTTTTTGCCCTCGCGGTGGCAGTAAATTTCGCCGGCCGTCCGACGGCCGCAAATTTGGTGTTCCAAGCAGAAGCAAAAATATGAAGCTCTTGATTTCAAATGAAGGGCTCTTTACGATCGGCCATGGGGGAAGACATCTTTGATGACAGCAACATCTGATGAGGTTCTGCCTTTGGTCCTTGCCCTTGCTTCTTCCGACACTTTTGCTGAATGTGGAGCCTGTGCGCAAGACGTCTGAGGCGTGTCTCGCGAACGAGATCACTGTCCGATTGGTTTTAATGCGGGGTGCAGCGTGGAATTTTCAGTCAGGCCAACCACGCCGCCGCCTTTACTTCTCTTCGAGTGTGTCCGGCAGGTAAGTGGCGCGAGATTTAGTGCCTGGGACACAAAAACCCTTAAGAGATCAGCACCCGACAATAATCAAGACCAATCGACGGCGGTTACACAACCGATCACTTTGCTTCTGCTCCCGGGAACTAGTGAGCAGTTTGCCTGCGCCACCGACAGACGAGCAACTAGTTTCACAGCCATTAGAAGACACAACTGGGCTACGAGAAGGGACTTTCCTGGCTCTGAAAGTTGGGTCAGCAAGTTGACTCCAACTGAAGACTGCTATACCACCCGTTCTATGTATTCCTCAATACCTTACTCGCAGTTCCTTCCGATTTCAGCCACTTCAGCCCAGTATCATCGTCCATTTTCTCAAAGAACCAGCCTGCCAAAGGAACCTGGAAGTCATCCCATCTTATCCCCTAAAACTGCTCTTTCCGTCGAAACGAAATTGGACCAAAGAGGTATTCGGTCTGAAGTTGCAAGCGCAAAAGGCAGGATATTGACCTTTCCCGGATCTTGGGACCCCAGATCAAAACTCTTCTTCTTCCACCTCACACCAACCAATATACATTTCTTCCTTCAACCTCGCTCCTCGCACCCGCAACCCTTCTTTTTTTCAACAGCTCAAATCGCGGCTGAGCAGCGCATCAACCAACATGGTTGCTTTCCAATTACCACGCCAATATGAACAGAGCCACATCACCGGCCACGGAGGATGACAGTGGCGGCGACAACGGATACGATTACGATCCCGCGATACCCCTCAGCTCGATCGAAAATAGCAAAACAATTCAGCTCTCTCTCCGTGCCAGGTACATCAACTGGGAGCCGCGAGAGGCTTTCCGCGAGCTTGTGCAGAACTGGCGAGAGGCATCATCAAGTCCTTCAACCTCGCCGAGAGTGACTTCCGCGTTGTCCGCAAAGAGAGTATCACGAGTAGGCTGGGCGGCGGCACGGACATCGTCTACAAAGTACCGCCTTTCAATCATGACAGCGATGCCATTGACTCGGTTGCCGAGGATGACTGGCTTGGGTTTATCCGATTCACAGCGAATCATTACGAGGGCGTTGTAGAGATCACGAACCGCGCTGCAACGCTGCAGACATCTCATCTGGATCTTGGTGGAACAAGCAAAACTGATGACGCCTCCCAGGCTGGGGCACACGGCGAGGGCCTCAAAGTCGCCCTACTCGTCTTGATGCGTGGAGGTCAGAACCACGTTGTCTGATGCTGCTCGGGCCAGTTCAACTGGCATTTCAACTTTAGTACCAGTGGTCGGCTTGTCGCGCGCCTGGATCGTATGTCTCACCAAGCCATCAGCAAAGCTAAAAGCAAGGCCCTGCTATCAATGGGGAAGACCCTACTCCCGTTTGTGCCGAGGCCTGGAAAAGACGTCCAGTTCGTCATTGGAGAGCGGGGGAAGGGCCGTGATCAGAATGGAACAATGGTGACTCGGCACACAGTGAAGCGCAGCGAGTTCGACGCCTGGACGCAGGCAGCCTTATTCCTACACCCCACCGGCCAGAATGGAGAAGGCATCATCTCAACAATAAACGGCGATCTTCTCACAGACCGAGAGTTTAGTGGGAGGATTTATCTAAAAGGTCTTCTGCTGCTGGAATCCACTCCGACGCGGTCTGCCAGCATCACTAACCTGCCGCTCAAGTTCGGCTACAATTTTGCTTCTGGACTCACCAATCGTGAGAGGCAGCCGCTTGCTGGGGCTAAAGAAGAAGCAAATGCAATTCTTGCCATCTGGAGCAAGGTGTTGGCCTCCAAGCCTGAGATGGTCTCAGAGTTGAGCAACATGCTCAATTCTGCCGACCCCTAGTACGCCGACGTTTTTCGGGAAAAGGATCACATGGGTTATGATACAGCTATCAAGCTTAGGGATTACCTCATTGAGGAGTTCAACGGAAAATGGTATTACTCCAGCGAAGAGAAGAGCGAGGTAATTCCCCTAATCCCAACCATTGATTCAAATCTTTGTCTACACCTCTGCTAACATTTCTCCTCTAGAATTCTCGACTGGACCGTATCATTGAAGGCCTCGGATGTAAAGGTGTTGAATTGGAAGACGACTACTGGGCCATCTTCAAATGGTATGGCCTCCTCCGCACTGCAGAGGACGAGGAACAGGACCGCTTCGAAGTCGCACCCTTTGTCTCGACTATCACTTCTTCCTTTGGAAGATCGGTGGACCACCTCCTCCGCGCATGTCTCCGCGGCTGCCCACAGACATACGGAAAAGAAGAACCAGACTGAAAAGGTTTGGAATTGAGTTCCGCCAGTCGCCGCGGTCCTTCGGCCCATTTCTAAGCAGCTGTCGGCGAGAGCTTGCCTGGATTGATACCCAAGAGGAGGTCAGGCAATGGTTTTCAAACCCAGAAAGGAACAAACTGTGGCTGGTGGGGGACAGAAATCAGGTATTCGGCATCCTCATCCACGGACACCTAGCTACCGACAAAGGCACCGTCGGTTATTGCTCATTGCACGATATGGCTGGTAGGACAGAGACGGCTGCCGCAGTACTTGTGTGCGTACTCCACGACATCCTTCTTGCACGCGATGACTTGATGCGCTATTGGCAGATTTTGATTGACAAGGAGCGGCTGGGCCCTACCCCCATCGTCAATGATGATGGCTCCGAAAATGGAAACTGGTATCACGACTTTGATCAGTGGGAGGACATATGGTTCAGCATGCTGAAAGACGCGACCAAGGGAGATAGGCCCATCACATTCATCATCAATGATTTTGGTTGGTTTCAAGGTGGAGACCGCGAACAAAGCAAGCTTTTATGTTGGATCTCTGGAATTCGAGATAACCACACAATCATCGATCAAAATCTTATACGTATCCTGGTGACGGATCGAAATCCTAGAGGAGTTAGTAGACGAAAACCTGAAGCAGGATTTGTCGTTGTTAATGTCCTCGAGCTGGAAAATACCGTCGGAAACTGACAGTATTCACATCAACGCCTGTGGAGGGCAATCACCGGAGACGAAGGGGTTCTTTGATGGAGGTGGCTCCATCGAGATCGTGACGGACAGACTTTTCCGCATCACTGCTGACGCGGATGAGCTAGCTGGGAATGGGTGGTATATCCATCATTTTGCGGATGAGATTCGTCAGCTTCCCAGTTGTCGAGACGATCGCGAGTTTGCATTTGTGCGCAGCAGGTGCGGGTATACGCCTGCTTCTCAGGTCGGCTAATACCTAACGAATCTTCTCCCCTGCTACTGATGGGATGTGATGAACAAAGGGCACCAAGGCTCTCAAAAGGGTCGCCTTCAGGGACGCGTCTCCCATATATCGAGGAGGAAGAGGGGCACTGAGCTAGATGCACAAGAGTTAGTCTTTACTAGCTAGGTAGTTTTGCAATGCTGTGGTTGCATGTAAGTTTTATATTTCAAATACATGAGCATCCATGGATCAAATGTGCCCGGATTCACCAACCGAAATCAGCGGCGCACCTTGTAAGCCGCCCGTTAAGGAGCCGCCTCCGTTCGGTATCCAACAAACCCTCCGCGGACATCACCCAAAACACGTGCTTGATTTGCCTTGAATAAAAACAATTCCTCGCACAGGACAGCAGAGACAACATGCATTCCAGGAAGAAAAGGTCCACAACTACACAGAGTCTGATTTTCCCGAGATCCGTAGCGCTCGCACCCTTTTCCATCAACACTCGCGGCACCTCCCTACTCTCACCACCACACACAATGACGCAAACAAACCCACCTCCTTCAAATCTACACCCAACCTCAAAATACGACCCTCCCACCAACCCCCCAGAAGACACAACCACGAAAGAAACCCCCCCACCATTCAAGAAAGGCCCGAGGTTCTGGGCCATCCTAGCCACCCTCTCAATCATCAGCCTCATGACGTCGCTAGAAGCCACAGTCACCTCGACGGTGATGCCATCCATCGTTGCCGATTTGCACGGAGGCGATAATTACATCTGGATTTCCAACGCTTACTTCCTCGCTTTGTGAGCTTCCCTTCCCTCCTCACTTCGCAGTTGAGCTACGGGTTTCTGATTATTGGTTGATTTATATAGGGCTGCGCTTCCGCCCATGTTCGGTCAGCTCGCAAATGTGTTTGGTCGCCGGTGGCCCCTGATCGTCTCGGCGATTCTCTTCATGATTGGGAGCGGGGTGTGTGGCGGGTGAGTTATGCTCTCCCTCGGTAGCTTTCTTCCCCTGGCTTTCCCAAGCTGACTCCACACTCCACACAGAGCCACCAACATGGCTATGATGATCGCCGGCCGTGCCGTCCAAGGAATCGGAGGCTCCGGCATCGCCGTGCTCTGCGAGGTCGTCATCTGCGACCTAGTACCCCTCCGCGAGCGAGGCACCTACATGGCCATCGTATTCGGCATGGTCACCCTTGGAGCGGCGCTCGGCCCTCTCTTCGGAGGACTTCTCGTCAGCTACAGCACCTGGCGCTGGGCTTTCTACATGGCTCTACCCATCGGCGGTGTCTCGCTGGTGCTGCTGATTGCCTTCCTGAACGTCAAGTATGACAAGAATCGGACGCTGGCGACCAAGCTATCGAGCCTCGACTGGCTCGGCAACACGGTGTTCATCGGCGGCTGCAGCCCTGTGCTGATTGCGCTCAGCTGGGCAGGCGGCCAGTACGCGTGGTCGTCCTACCAGGTCCTCGTGCCGCTAATTATCGGTCTGGCCACGCTGGGAGGCTTTGTCGTGCTCGAAGGCAATGCCCGGCTCACGCCAAATCCCATGATGCCCCTGTACCTATTTTCCCATTCCATCACCGCGGTCGTCTTCCTCCTCACCTTTCTCCATGGCGTCGTCACCCTGTGGGCCATGTACTTTCTGCCAGTGTACTTCCAGGGCGCCCTGGGCGAGACCGCCTACCGCTCCGGCATCATGCTCCTCCCTAGCATCCTCACGCTCCTCCCGGCCGCCATCCTGGGCGGCCTGTTGCTCACCAAGTTTGGGTTCTACAAACCCATCCTTGTCTTCTCCCTCGCATGCATTGTCGTCGGCTTTGGTCTTTTCTCGATCCTGGATGAGAACTCAAGCACGGGAGCCTGGGTGGGCTTCCAGGTGATCGAGGCCTTCGGCGCAGGTTTCGGGATGGCGGCATTGCTCCCAGCGCTGCTGGCGCCACTGGAAGAGAAGGACACGGCGCTGGCGACGGGTACGTGGGCTTTCATGCGCAGCTTTGGTCTGGTCTGGGGCGTCGCTGTCGCCGGCACTGTGTACACCAACCGAGCCGCGCAGCTGGCCAGTTCGGGCGCCATCGACAGCAACACAGCGGTGGCGGCCGACTTCGCGGCCGGTGGAGCCTACGGCTACGCCGAGGTCCAGTTTCTCGACGCGCTCTCGGCAGAGACCCGCGCTCAGGTGGTTGCCGTGCAGAGCATCGCGCTCCAGCGGTCCTGGCAGGTTGCCCTTGGCTTCAGCGCGGTGGGGTTCGTCGCTGCTGCGCTGCTCAAGCAGGTTCCGCTTAGAAAGGAGCTCGAAACAAAGTTTGGCATGGTAGACAAGGAGGACAAGTCTACTGAGGAGGAGGAGGCTAGAGGCGCTATGGAGAAGGAGGTCCCAGCAGCCACGTCGTAAATCGCCCAAGAGTCGCTCAAGACACGGGCTTTTCCCAGTGTTGAGAGGGAGAACAAACAGCGATTGAGCAGCTGAATAGCTCGACGATATACCTATAATAGAGCCCTAGCTTTTAGTCGCCCAGTCGAGAAACCCCATCGAGTCCTGGATACTCGCTCGTATCGACTCTACGTACGACTTGCCACCCCGCCGTGACTTGACATCCTCTTGTTCCATGGTAGTACAAAACAACCGGGCCCGATCTGCGCGGGAGAATATCCCTGGGGTGGCCGCCGCTTCGCCCGAGAGGCAGTATTCAGTTGGAATCCCCATACAGTGCTCGAGGGTCTGCACCTGGCCTTGAATGGCCTCGAGTATGCCTGTAGCATAAGTCTTGAGCGGCATGTCCTGAAGCGAAGAGATACCGCCGATGCGGAGCACCGACTTGACCTTGAGAGACTTGAGCGAGTTCGGCGGCACCTGGTAGACGCATTGGTAGATGCAGTAGAACAGAGAGTCGTAAAGCCTCATCAACGCAAGGTAGCCCGAGAGAGTCAAAAGCACGATCTCGGTGCTGAGCACGTCGTCGGTCTGCATATCCATCGCGGGCACGAGATTGGGCGGAACGAGCTGGCTCTGGGGATACGAGTCTTTGGCGAGAGTCTTGGGGGCGCTCAAACTCTGGATAATGTCGATGAATTCTTTGCTGCACGTAAGGAGCAGCGCAGCCGGATTTTCCACCTCCGGGCCCCCCTCCTGCTCTTCTTTGCAGCCCTGCATGACTTTGAGGGGGTCGCTGAAGTATGCGTCCACCATCGCGATGCGCTGGTCCATCTCTTCTCGGAACCGCAGCAGCAAGCTCGCTGCGCTGAAGCATTGCGGTATGGGGCTTTGGGAGAGAACACCCTCCCACAGATCAAGAAGCGGGTCAATATCCATCTCTAGCGCGGTGCTAGAGTCCATGTCCCGGGCGATGTGGAGCATCGTGTTGAGTTCATCATCTGCGCTCAGTAACCCCCGAAGCTGCGATGGGCTGCTGAGCGGATTCACCAGTGCGAGGATGTCTTCGCCCGGCACAGGACTTTGCGCGGTCGGCGGGGAGTCAAGGAAGAAGGGGGTGCTGTCGCCCGACGCTTCCCAAAAATCTGACTGTGGCCCATGAGCCAACTGATCCGGGTTCGGGTCCGGGTCCCTTGGCGGATGCACTGCGAATTTGGAAACGTCGAGGCCCGAGCCCGAAGGCGCCATGGACTCCGCTGCCATCGCAGACACATGGAGGTCAGCATGGTTCATATCTCGCAATGTGGACGTCGGCATGACGAGCGAGGGCACGACATCAGCAGGACTTGCGGCCGGGCCTCGAGGCGAGCTGTCGGCATTGATGAGCCGCGGCTTGCGCGGTCTCCCTGGATGGCCGGAGACGCCCGTCACGCATCGCGCGCCGATGTGGGAGCAGCGGGCACACGGCACCATGCTGTGTTCGGCGCGGAGGCATCGCACTCGCTTCGCTCTGCACTGGTCGCAGGCAGAACGCCGGACGGTTGCTGTCTTGAGCATAGTATTGCCATCCATTCTTGATGGCTTGAGTTGGGATAGGGAGACATGAAGATACGGCCGGGTTGCTTTGCGCGTGCGCAACACCCGCGCCGCTTGGTTGCCGCCTGCAAGCACCGAATGCGCCGCGGACACTGGAAAACCCACCTCGGAGGGTTTATTGCCCCACTCTGGGACGCACAGGGCAGCCAACCAGCCGAGCCGCCTCGACTGTCAAAGCCTTCCTCGGCTCCTGGCCAGCTGTTGCCAGCTGCAAGCAGTATCTTAGGAGTTTAGTTCCACCAGCTCGAGATCAAGCCGATCTTCGATGCCCTCGAGCCGCGCGAGAATCTCTACGCTCATTACATGGCACGCGCCACGTGGCATGGCAGCAGAATAGTCATGCGGCAAGGGTCCCCGGAAAGTCCGTTCATTTTCGACTTCATCATGGACGTCCATCGTGCTTGCAGCGGAGATTGGAACACATTGGCGACGCAATGCAACATCCTCCATGAGGAGCTCGAGGCCTTTCTTGAGTATGCTGCCATGTTTCTCTGTAACTTGGGCAACTTTTACGCGAGTTTGACTTGACGGGTTTAGCGACCGGTGCTGATTTTCAACAGGGCGAAGGCGATCAAAAATTCGTTCCCAATCTGAGCGTTGAGACTCTGCAAAAGATTGCCGCCATCTTCCCAGAGGCCAAGGATGGACTGGAGAGAATCATCGAGCCCTTGTTGGCAGTTCCGCCATTCAGTCTCGGATATCCTAGCAATAACGCGCAGTCGGCCTACTATCCTGGCGCTGAGCCCATCTCTCAACAAGAGATCGCCAAAGTGTCCGAGATCATGGAACAACGCTCGATAGGGCTGGAGAATACCCGAATTCGGAAGCTGGTTGAGGATGGAAAGCCCATCTACCAGCTGTTGCAGGCGTCTGCCGAGACTGGCACTTCCAACAACACCTCGCAAGAACTCACGGATGGCACCTTTCTCGTCAAAGGCGATCACGCCGAGGAGCTATTGCAGGTCTGCTTGGCTCTGGAAAAGGCGCAGGAGTATGTAAGTAACAGCAAGTAAGCACAGTTCCTGATACACTACCTCGAATGCTTCCGCTCTGGCAGCTTGGAAGCTTTCTAAGAGTCACAAAAGGCATGGGTGACAGATGTCTCTGCAAGAGTGGAACACTTGATTGGCTTCATCGAGCCCTACCGAGATCCTGCTGGAATTAGGTCAGAGTGGGAGGCAATGATAGGAATCGCCGATCCGGACGAGGCGTTGAGACTGAAGCGCTTGGTTGAGAGTTCAACTACTATCATTCGACAGCTCCCTTGGGCGGTTGAGGACGTGAATGACGGGAAAGGACCATTTGAGAAGAGTCTATTCGAGGCTCCCGACTTCACCAGCGTCCACGGTTGGCAGTTCCTACTCCCAGCTAAAGTATCAAGCCATACTAACGGGTCGTCTAGCGCTGGCTGTATGCGGAAGCATCGTCTTCGAAGCCGCCAATCTCCCCAACGCAAGTTCATAGAATGCCTCTGTGGAAGGAGAGGAAACTAACAACTATGCTAGTACGAATACATTCGAGAAAACTACGGCTTGAAAAACGTAGTTCTCGCGAATCGTCTGAGCGCCAATCACAACCCTTGAGCTGCCGTGCTACTGGGTCGACTCAGCCGAGCTAAAGCGCTTCAAAAACAGTACGCACATTGTCAGATTCATCACTATAGCCATCCACGAGCTTCTCGGCTACGGCACTGGTAAACTTCTCAGTTAAACCGCCCCCGGAACCTACAACTTCGACAAGCACAACCCACCGATAAGCCCACTCAGCGGAGAAGCCGTAACCTCGCACTACCTGCCTGGTTAGACATGGAACGGTGTCTTTAGCAAGTTGGCGGGCACAGTCGAGGAGTGCCGCGCGATTTTGGTGTCGGAGTATCTCATGGACAACAAGAACTTGCTGGAGATCTTCGGTTACATCGATGACAGTGAAATCACTGCTGACGAACGTACGTGTTGCCACAGCCAAGTCGCCAACTTTGCTGAATTTGGATTTAGTCCTTTACGCGACATATCTCAACATCGAAGTCGATGGTCTCCAAGCTCTTGCGTACTACAACTTTCAGAATCAGGCCTGGGGCCAAGTCCACCACCAGGTATGCAGCCAACCTATTGTCGCCGGTTTCTCACAGATTTCGTGGGAGAACTGACTATCATCAGGCCCACTTTTCCAAATCCTCAAATACCTCCTCCAAGACGGCGTCGGCGTCATCCCCGTCTCCTATGACACGACTAACTCAACTCTCACCGTCTATGTTGACCGCAGCAAAATCATATCCTACGGCAAACCCGCCCTGGGCCGCTATCTTTGCCGCCTACACATCTGGCGCTGTACGGCGGACGTTTCTTCTTGTAAGTTCTACGAGCCGCTCTGCGCGGTCGGTGGTAAGTACGAACTGTGGGGATAGATCGTGTGCTCAAAGCCGAACTCGAGATGGAAGTTTGTACAGCCCAACACCTTTGTGATGGGAGAGATGGTGAAGATGAAGGTTTGCGAGGCGAGCAATAGAGGGATCATTCAATCTTGGGTGGAGAGAGCGGCTTGTGGGGGTTGATCTTCAGGCCGCTTGGGGCGTTGAGTGTCTAGGTACAGATAGTGACTAAAAATCCGCGTTTCTTTCACTTCGCCCTCAAGGACAAGGCAGTCTCAGAGCAAGATGACAGTGGTCTGCGTATAAGAAATCCACGTACTTATCCTTCCTCGGTCGTATCTCTCAATGTATTTAGAAATCGCAGTCTCCTCGGTGTCTTCCGACTCTGCGATTGTTGCACCGGCTGGACTGCTGCCAACACTGCCTAGGACAGGAGCACCATGGTAAGCCTCCATTACCGCCTGCTTGCAGTCTTCCCGGGAAATACTCACCTCGATAGGGACTTCAGTGAGGTTGTGCCTCGTGGAGAGGTTGCACTCTATATACTTGACTGCCCCGAGTTTCTTTGCTAGGCCTTCGCCTACCTTTGTGTAATCTTCGTGTTTGCGGGGTTCGCTGCGCTGCTTGGCTAGCTCCAATAGTTGCTCTTCATCCTCGGTCGAGACACCGACAATAAGGATCGGTATACCGGGGGCGTAGCGGCTGATCTCGGGAATCCATAAGCTTTCAATGTTGTCAAAAGTAGACTTGATTCCGATGCGACCGAAAACCAGAAATACATCAGTTTGTGGATATGAGAGCGGTCTAAGTCGTGTGTAATTTTCTTGGCCGGCTGTGTCCCAGATTCCAAGAGAGTATGAACGTCCACGGACTCTTCAAGAGCAGACTATTAGCAACTCTGTCAGAAGGCGGAGGCTGGTGGTGGCGGATCTTTACATGAGCGACATTGAATAGTTATCGAATACTTTGGGTATGTATTCCCCTGGATAGCTGCTAGTCGTAAACGCGATGACGGTCGCGGTCTTTTCAGTGTTTGCGTCTCCGGTGATAACGCACCTGCCATCTATACATCAGCATGCATCCCCCCACAGGATCAATCGATGACTTGAACGGTGTTTCTTACTTCAGTGTCGAACTGCAGCGGCAGTTCTTGGCGCTCAGGCGCGCAGGCGCCTTACCGCTCCAGGCTAGGCTGGAGCGCAGGAGCCTTTCGTCATGTGCTCTCCTCACACACAGGGAGCTTTCTTTTGTATTTAGTCGGGGAGCTTCGCTCCTCCCCTTTCTACCTAATCAAGTCACTTTGCAACTGCACTTCCGCTGCTCCCATGAGCTCCGTACCCTCAGTGAAACGTTCCACACCTTTCATGTAGGCCG
>Ga0247758_1001487_pt1 | contig 17022 bp, 18 predicted proteins | sample UWRJL156409C4_FD_180950 | JGI IMG/M metagenome (GOLD analysis project Ga0247758, IMG submission 180950) | Plant litter microbial communities from Arlington Agricultural Research Station in Wisconsin, United States - UWRJ-L156-409C-4 | ecosystem: Environmental > Terrestrial > Plant litter >...
GCAAAAGCTGACTAGGCAACTCCAATTCCAGAGCACAGAGAGCGCGCAAAGCACTGAGGATGTCTACAGCTTGCAGCCCATCACGCTGCCGAGCGAGACCGAGTCAGCACACCAGCTCGTCGATATCATCGTAGTTCACGACTTTGATGAGAAATCATCGGCTAATTGGGGATACATGGACCTCAAGAAGATTGTGCAGCTGGGCAAGCGCAAGGAGCTTGGTGTGGTAGATGACTTGGACAAGCCCCAAGACAGGAGAAGCCACGAGAGCGGACGCCAGTCAGCTGCAAATCCTAGCAAGCCCGGCTCGGGAACAGATGAAACCGCCGTCGCCCCGGCAGACAACAACAAAGGAGAGCCAACAGCGGAGAGACACGACGGTGCAAGTCATTCGGCCAATGACGGCACTCCATCCAAACCCCCGTCGCGGACCCCTAGCTTTGTTGAGCCCGTCCCCAGCCGCTATTGGCTTCAAGACCCAGACATGCTACCAAAAGCCCTCCCTGGAGCACGAGTCTTGGCATTCACCTACCCTACCAGGAACCTAAGACGGCTCAATGACGACAAAAACGTATCGATGCTTGACAATTTCATTGAGAAAGCAGCGTCAGCGCTTCTTGAGAGAGTACTAGGCACCAACACCAAGGTTGGCGAGTTGCCTCCCATCGTTTTCGTCGCTGCTGGGCTTGGGGGCATCATCGTACAAATGGCCTTGAAGATGGTGCTCAAAAAGGTAGAACAGGCATCTAGTGCACAGGTCTCCAAAGTCGATCTCTCGGAGCCAGCAAACCTAGCAGATATGCCTACCGAGAGCATGGCACCAGCGTTGGACATTCATCGCATCGCGGACGTCATCCTCCTGGACACACCTTTCCCCAAGGATTGTCGAGCTCTGAAGAACTTCCCTCCCATGACCGCGCCATGTGCAAGGGCGACCGTAATTGCCAAACTGATGAGGAAGCTTGAGGCCGGGTGGAATTCCGAGGGGATTGATGGTATCTGGACCCAATGCTGGGATGCTCTGAGCCGACAAGAGCAGGCAGTGCGGTTTGCTTGGCTGTATTCAAGAGAGCCTTCAAACGCCGCAACTGGCGCCGCAACCAACCGGCCACCTGTGATTACGAACACATGGAGCGGCGACAATTCATCAAGTTCTGCTCCCACGCTGATACGGATCCTGCTGGATCGTGTGCGCCGCCTGTCCAACTTCGATGGGCCCGACGATCCAGGATACAAGTCAGTCATTATTCACATGCGCGAGAGCCTGACTTTGAAGGCAGCCAGTGATCCAAACCTGAAGTACCTGCTGAAGATGTTGTTGGAGACTGGCACCCCTGTTAACACAAAGGATGAGACAGGGGTTTCGATTCTTCATCTCGCAGCTGTAGCTCCTAATCCAGACGCAGTCAATTGGCTCCTAAGTCGTCACGCCGATACCCGAGTCCGAAATTCCAGGTCCCAGACGCCTCTCCATTGCGCAATCGAGATGTTTTGCGACAAGGCGAGATGCCCCAACGACGACGTCGCATTACAATATCGCCTCAAGACAGTTATCGAGGACCTTTTGAACTATACCCAGAAGTCCGAGCTTCACAACAGCAGGGATGAATTGGGGCGAACGCCGCGGGACCTTGTTAGAAAATGCCGCTGCAGAGCTGGTCCAGAGACTTTGTGCCGGCACGACCAGGTCAAAGACCTCCTTGACGGACACAGGCCAACCATCAAGGGGGGGCGGGAAGAAGAGAGCGAAAAACCTTGGAGATGCTGGGACCAGCCGCAAAGAGGGACGTCGCAGCACAAGGCATGTGTGCGCTCCAAAGCATCCGTGGCTGCGTTTTATTCCAAGACGGCAGAAGGTCCACCACTCGGAGACTACGAAGTCCCGAGTGTCTACGACCTCATCTACAAGCCCCATGGCCCTGCTGGGATTCTATCCAAGATCGTGGAACGATTTTCGCCCAGTACAACAGCTGAGCCGCCCGCTTGCAGATGGATACACCTCCCTGCCAACAATGTACGCCCCTCCCAATCCAGCCCCCTTCGAAACTGGCGCGAAGCTAACAAGCTCAACTTTGTAGGAACAATGGGTTCACGTATGGTGGATCATGCGCTCCTCGTCTGTTGAAACGGAACTAACGATATTCATTCTAGGACTTGTTTCTGAGACTAAGACTGAAAAACAGCTCCATGAAGGGAGAGCGACACAGAGGTTCGTACATCAGCATTCCGAGTCCGACGGTCGTTGGCACGACACCTCGGATCTAGGTATTTCTCATAGGATTTGACCAACTATCTGTTTTTAGGGTACACCATTTACAACCGCTTCATGAATTCACATGCCAAGCGATACAGACAGGCAAGCTTATGTGACATTCGACACTCGGGGGCAGCACTAATTTGTCTTGTAGAGCACATTCTCACTACCCAAAGAAAAGGCCACACAGCAAGGCTTGCATGCGATCCAGGAAGACTCCGGGGACCAAGAGTCAGAAACAGAACCTAGAAGCGACATTGTTGATATCCTTCAAGGAGACGGCGAGTGGTACGGCAACAGCGACACGAATGATTACAAAAGCCACATTGATGACGCTGTTGTCTTGTTTGTAAGCTGAGTACAATTTCCTACGTTGGTAATGCATCATGGCACTGATTACCATGAACCTAGATGCCTGTACTCTCGTTTGAGGAACACGGTGCTCGAAAGAAGATGACGGAGGCAATCAAAACGGCGCTACGACAAAGGGGTCCGCTCTCGGCCGGAGGGTCAAGGCGAGCTAGTACCGAGGTTTCCTCAGAGTTCAACGGATGGGAAGGCCGCCGGAAGAAAAAGATGTCAAAGTTGGACACATCGCTCGTCGAGGGATATCTTGAATCGGACAGGCCTGTCCACTGCCGTCGAACTCTGGACCAATACAAGTACCACATGGTCAAAACCACCGAAGAAAGGGATGGAGACCAAATTGTGTATAAGTGGGCCCGCAAGCAAAGGGAAAGGCTGGTAAAGGGAGATCCTGATTCTGGCGACGAGGGCGAGTATGGAGGCCGGGAGTTTACTAGGCGTTGGGACCCCGACATGGGCAACATGTGGATGCAGAGCCAAGGCCTTCCATACGGGATAGGAAAGCACGCTGAACCCGACAAGGACGAAAGACTGTACAAGTCTAAACACTGGCCCATTGTCATGGTTGACCAGCTGTGGATGTGGATTCTTCCCGATGGTTCGTGCCCCGGTCGCCACTCCTGCGAGCATGCTGACGTTTTGCAGGAACTGTCATAACCAGCTTGCCCAACTGCGCCGATCCCAGCCAGGACTACAACCTCAAATATCAGCTGGAAAAGGCACTGTTCGACGATCCAGATACCCCCATCCGATCGGTCGACGATCTAGTCACGGCGATCCTCAAGACGTGCGTAGGCTTCTTCAAACGTGATGGGCCGTGTGGTGTCAGGTTTCAGGATTGTTTTCAGTACACCATCAGTGACATTGTAGGTTCAGCCCGTACGTCATCGTTGGAGTTGGTTGCTGACAGTGCGCAACGCGCCCAGGCCGAGGCGGAGATCAAAATGTACAAGAAATACAAGGAAGCAGTGGAAAGCATCGAATCGACAAAGTCGGGCGCGCTTTCCTCGTCCGACAACAGCTCCGAGGTATTCTCCCAGATCACCGAGGAGACCAACCACCTTGTTGAGATCATGGACGTCCAGGATGAGCTGGAGATTGTCAAGACAGTATTGACTGCACAGCAGGATGTGTTGCAGAAACTCATCTCCAAGCATATGCCCAAATGGGCCAGGTCACAAAAGGCCGACGCATCGCGTGTTGCAGAGGCCATTCACATGGTTGAGGAAAACAAGACCAGCGTGCAGGAGATGATCATTTCCGCCAAAGGCGTGCAGGAGGATGTAAGTTTTTCTAGACACCCTGGGGAATGGTTCTCGCTGACGACGCACTCCAGCTCAAGCAACTGCTCGAGTTTAAGCAACAGCAATCAAGTGCTTGGGAGATGCGGTACTCGATGAAACTGGCCCGGCAAGGGCAGAGGCAAAACAGCGTGCGTCTGAACCGTTTCGCTACGCCCCTCGTTCCATTGCTGACAAGCGCTTGTCCCTAGATCATGCTCGTTTTCACCCTCGTCACCATTGTCTTTGTGAGTTCAAACCCTCAGGAAAGGAAAAAAATCATTCGTGCTGACCTAGACAAAAAAAAATAGCTCCCTCTCTCCTTCATGACGAGCTTTCTTGCGCTAGGCGTTGTTGAATTTCCCAAGATGGACGGAGAGACGGCATGGCCAATCAGCACGCTTTGTTCCTATCTCTGTAAGGCCCCTTATTTCTATCTAGTATCTATTCGAGGAGATGGGAGTTTGCTGATTCTGGAGGCTCAAAGTCGGCATTTCTTTTGCTGTCTCGTTGCCACTCATTCTTATAGCATTCCACGTCAACCGCCTCACGGAAATGGCAAGGATCAGGCGGAAGCGCAAGGATCTCAATTCCAGCACGGACCGGCCGGTAACCCGAGATGCCGACGACGGCAACAGCACTTGTTCTAGTTCCGGCAGCGACAGTGATAGCGACACCATCTCCTCTTCTGCGAGGGCGTTGTACCGTAACAGGGCAACGCAATGGTCGGACACGGGCAGTCTCAACAATCAAGATGACAATTACGCTCCCTTGTTTGGACGCTACGCTTTCCACAACAAGATCCCGCTCGTGCGGAAGCTGTGGAAATACCACGTGTACCGTGTCCACATGCTGGGCGATCTCGATGCAGGTTTCGAGGATTTCGACTGGGACTACCCCCTGCGGCGATTCCGAAAACGAGCGAGGGTGCCCATTGAGAAGATGCTCCTTGCCCTAGGGCTGATGCAGCTGTGGCAGTTCTACCGCGGTCATGAATCGAAATACATGCATGGGGAGTATGAAGAATACGACAAGGAGATGAAGGAGTTCATGGTCATGAGGGAGCGGGAGAGAATTGCCGCGCACCTGAAAAGTTTGACAAGGGGTTCCGTGGATGAAAAGCAGACGGCGCCGGATGAGGCCGATGCGCTTGGCGAGGAGCTTGCGAGGACAGACACGAAAGATTTTGAGACGGGACAGGAGAGGCCAAAGGTATTCAGGAGGGTGTTCTCCGGGCGGAGGCAGAGGCAGTCGGCAAGGGGCGATGAGTTGAGGCCGAGCGGGGGCTGATCGGAACTGATCAGACGGGACGGCGAGTTATGTCATGTCGAACTGCAGCCGCCTCGCTAGGCGCGCAGGCGACCTGCCGAACCAGGCTTGGCTGGAGCGCAGGGGCCTTGGATCATGTGCTCTCCCCACACACAGGGAGCTTCCATTTGTATATAACTGGGAAGTGCTTCGCACTCCCCTTTTCTACAAAGTCAAGTCACTTTGCAATTGCACTTCCGCTGCTCCTGAGCCCCTCGTTCCTCAGTCAAACGTTCCACACACAGGCAAGCCGAAAGTTCCGCTTCCACTCCTTGGCTGGACAAAGTATCTCAAGGGGCTACCTTTCCATCTGGTTGCTTCCAACTCAGGCGCGCTCGGTCTCAATGGCAAGGCTCAAAGACGATTATGGTTTCCCTCTCTAGCTGTGCTCGGCCGAGCGCTGAACAGCAACCGAACGAGATACTGGTCCGGCCGACGGAAGATCGGCCAGGGAATCATCACGATGCAAACTTAGGGTCGCGGTCCTACGAGGCGGTGGTGTTTGAGGATGATACGTACAATCGACCATACTATAGGTGTGAAGTCCGGCGCTCGCAAACTGACCACACATCACCACCTGCGCTGCATCCCAGTACCAAACCCCTATTACGGTTAGGAAGGAAGCCATTCTTTTCCCGGCCATGACGCGTTTATTAGCAAGTACCTCCTGTCGAGAAAAATGAATTGAATTCTGGTCTTTTTTTTTTTCTTCTGCGGTGGCTTGACTTTCGATATCGTCAGCTGAGACTTTGTTCAGGAGGATGAGGCTGTCCAGTTGGCGATTCCTCGCAAATTTCCTTGGCCAGCCATCTACCAATCAAATGTGTTGGAGGGGTGGCGGTCGTCAGCGAAAGGCGACATCAAGGAGACATCGTCAGGGAAGAAGTTGCTTGGTCGTCCGGGTAGCAGCGGGATTTCAAGTTGACTCTGCTCTATTGTCTAAATTAGCAGGCACATGCTAGCGGATTTGCGCTTTTGGTATGAGGTGGTCACGCCACCGAGGAGGAACGAGAGAGCCAGAGGACGCTGATGGTACAACGTTGAGGCCTCCCTCAGGGCCTTCAGTGGGTAGAATTTAAGAAAAGTTGCGATTTGAACTACAGAGTACTGCCTACTTATCTTAGCCATGTTTGACGATTTCCCTGATCATTTCTCTAATCATTTCCTGAGCAGCGCCTGAGCTTATCTCTGCAAGAACAGCTGCCATTTCTTAGCTTTGGAGTCTTTGGAAGCCAGGGGTACCTGTAGCGGGCGAAAGAAAGTCGTAAATTTAGAATATCTCGAAGCCTAGATCTTTAGTTTTGGTGCGTCGGGATTCTCCCACTGCCTAGTTGGTATGTACATGTAGGTGCGCGACATCCAGGTGTCGGATGCTCTGCCCTTAATCTATGTTGCCAAGGCGTCCAAGAGAAGGATTCGATAAATTGGGGCTTGTGTAACAGATCTGAATGCGCATCTCCAGCTCGACTAGGAAGGCCACTATTCCAAAACGGCCGGGGATCTCCACTCCGCAATAGCCTAAACTCAGTTTCTTGCAGCTGCGCCGCAACACCACAGCAGTGTACGCCTTGCTGTGCCCCAGCTGATCAACCAATCTTTTGTATGCCGGGCCAGCCAGGCCTCCAGCAAATGCAAGCGGGCAGTTGGGGAAACCCTAGGCAGGTAGTTAAATACCAAGTGCACGGATGATCACAATCTAGTTATACGTTTAGTTGCGAGTTCCCGACCGCTAATTCCTGGTGAATAATACGCAAGCGACTCACTCGGCTGTGGGTACGATTGCCATGTATTTGATATGCAGCATATAGTGCAGAGGGTTTTAATACCGAGCCAAGGTTTTACCTAGCCAAGGTTTTCGGTTAAATCGGGATAGGCACAGCACCAGGAAGGTGCGAATTTCGCATATATTCAACGGTATTTGTTCAACCTGCTTCCGGGAAGATTTGCTCACCAGGCAATTGCTCTAGCAGGCAAGCGAACATGGTCGCCCTCAAGAACGTGACGCGTGCGCTGTGCACGACGCCGGCATGCCTCCAACTGGCGTCGTACTACACCGACAACCTCTCCCCCGTCTACAAGTCTCTCGACCCCTGCGTCGACTTTGACGAGATGGTCTGCGGCGGATGGCGCTCCCGCCACGTGATCCCGCCCGAGGGCACGCAAAGAACGGCCCTGTCGTTGGTCAATGACAAAAACACGGAGCTCCTCCGCGCCGTCATCGAAGGCGGCTACCCGCGGGATTCGGCCCACTCGCACTTTTCGCCTCGGAACCTGCACCCCGGGATGGCTTCGGTGGACGAGGAGAATTTCAACAAGATGAAGCTTGCGTACAGCGCCTGCATGGACGAGGACGGTCTCAAGAAAGCCGGCTTGGCGCCCATCCGCAATCTGGTCGGCCGGCTGAGAGCGACGTTTGTTGGGGGCGACGACTGGTCGGCCCCGACGATGTTCACGCACCGGCTCGGCACAAGCACCTTGATTTATGCCTATGTCGATTCCGACTTTGACGACCCGGATCGGCAGCTCATCAATCTGAATTCCGGCCCGGGGCTGAGCTTGCAGCGCAAGGACTACTATTCCAACGCGACCATGCTGGAGAACGAGTACGTCCCTGCCATGGCCGGAATTTTGCAGGCGGTGCAACAAACCAACGCGTCTTCTCCGGCTGGGAACTTCAACTTCACCGAGCAGGCGAGGCAGGTGGTCAAGTTGGAGGCCAACCTGGCTGGTATTGCGCCGGCGCAGAACCTCGAGTTTTTTGTAGGCACTTATGTTCCATCTCCGGGTCTACGTCCCCGCTATGACTCACATAGTTTTCAAGAAAATTGCATCCAAACTCCCCCTTGGCGCCGTGGACGCCCTAGCCCCCGAGCTCGGTCTGGCGAAGATGGCCGCGGCCTTGTCGCCTCCCGGCGTCCCGGCGGGTGATGTTTTGCTGTACCAGGCCTACGTAGGCAATTTAAGCAAAGTTCTCGAATCCACCCCGCGCGAGGCGATCGAGGGTTATTTCGTCTGGCGCGCCGTCCTCGCGGTCCGCACAGCCGTCCTCACCACCGACGACGACGACGTCTTCAAGCCCTTTAACAACCTGCGTCAACGCCTTTCGGGCGTGGTGGGCGAGCTCGCCACGCCGCCGCGCTGGAGGACGTGCTTGTCTTTTGCGTCCAACAGCTTGGGCTGGTTCCTGTCCCGTTTCTTCATCGAGACCACCTTTTCCGCGCGCGACCGGGAGCTGAGCAACCAGATCGTGGCCGACGTGCGCAGCGTGTACGTCGCCAACTTTGGGACGCTCCCGTGGATGGATGATGCGACGCGCCAAAAGGCCATCGAAAAGGTTGACAGGATGGCGCAAAAGATTGGCTACCCGACCGACAGCCCCAACGTCGCCGACCCGGAGACCCTGCGGGACCTGTACGCCGGGGTTGAGGTTACAGCGAGCCATTTTGACACAAGCATCTCCATTTCCAACGATACCATGGTCAAAACTTGGAACAAGCTCGCGGGTCCCACCGACCGCGAGAACTGGGGCTCCTACTATCCCATCATCGCAAACGCCCGCTACCGGTCCGAGGTGAACGAGGTTTTGTTCCCCGCCGGCATCCTGCAGCCCCCCGTCTTTTTTGGCGGGGGAGACGTGCCGTCGGCGGTGAACTACGGCGCCTTTGGTGCGGTCGCGGGCCACGAGGTGTCGCACGGCTTCGACAGGAACGGGCGTAACTTTGACAGCGCGGGCCGGCTGGTGAACTGGTGGAGCGATGGCGTGCTGGCCGAGTACAACCGTCGATCGCAATGCTTTGTGGACCAGTTCGGCAACATGACGGTGTACGCGAATGACGGCGGCGGCGGCGCCACCACCAACAAGACCCGCAAGGGCTTTAAGCTAGACGCGCAGCGGACGCTCGGCGAGAACCAGGCCGACAGCGCGGGCATCGTAGCGGCATTTGCGTCGTGGCAGATGCGCAAGACGCTGAATGGAAAGCAAAAAGAACCCGCGCTGCCGGGGCTGGAGGAATGGACCGACGAGCAGCTCTTCTTTTTGGCCTATGGGAATTTTTGGTGCGGCGTCATCAGCGAGGAGGGACTACGGCTGCAGATCGCGACCGACTCGCACGCGCCCAACGCGGCGCGGACGCTAGGCACAACCGCCAACTCGAGGGCCTTTAGGGAGGCCTTTGGGTGCAGGGTGACGGAGCCGACTTGTTCGCTGTGGTGATGATGAGTCTTCCAATCAGCCAAAGCAACCAAAATGGCAATGCACTATTTCCGGGGGTCTCTCCAACCCCTGAGCGAATTGCCGGGGAACTGCACATTGACTACAGGTAGGTACGCCGCACTATTTTGGCAGATGGTTTATTACGCCCAATCCGGCTCCTGAAGCCATTCAAGAGAGAATGATCATGGCACAATTAGTAATCTCACCGTTGTATCACTCCACATCTACTCGATGCTAAAGAATGTATAGCACAACATCCATCATACGAGGCGCTGTCTTACCAGTAAGGCAGCCCGGTTATACAGTAGTTACCAAGTGTTATCATCAACGGTCTTTTAGCGCATATTAAGCCTAACCCACACTTAGCACTGCAGTATACGTAACGCTGAAAAGGATAAGATGTTATGGATTAATACGCTTTGTATTAACTTATGACCTAGAGAAAAGCTTTTAAGTCTAACGTGTTGGGAGAATCTCGGTGTGGTTTGACGAACGGGAGACAGAGTGAATGGAGATGACCATCGTTGAGCCGAATCCCCGGCCACATCTGCATGTCGGACATTACCCCCGATATCGAGTAGAGCGCGGAACGGGACAAAATAACCAGCGGAATTCTACTGTAGGGCTCTACCACAAGAAAATTGCGGCTGCAGCGCAATCACGTCAGCGGTGCCATGGAATGCTGCAAGTCATCGGAGCTCGTTAGGCAAAAATACCAGGCGCGATACATTAGCACGGCATGCAGCGTGGCCAGACAGAAACTCTGTGTGCGCATGGATATTATACGGTTTGACGACCGAACAACGAATAATCGCACAACCATCTACCTGCGGCACCCGCTAGAGACGGCTTTTGAGGCGCTAAACAAGAGGACCTTGCGACGTGCGTAGCTGGTGCAGGTAGTGATATTGCCAAGGCGCCTCCTGACCATGTCAGCCAGAAGGAACTAAGTATCCTTTTCTTTGATTGCAGTGGTGGCCACTGCAGTTGAGTACCCGCCTTCGGATCGCTCAGATCCGGCCTCCGAAGGCTTGCTTCCATGTTCTTTGGAGCACACTGCACCGGCGGCAAATTCCGCCTCTCAGTTGGTGCGTCCATCCGTGGCGTGTCTCCTGTGCCCATCCATTTCCGTTCGGATAAAAGCCGGAATAACTCGGCGACACAGTTGGAGGAGGGTGACGTGAGATTGAGGGGTACGTCACAGAGCGGCGTCTCATCTGCTGCCTCAGAGTTTCATCCGTTTCTTCAATCAAACACACCTACACTGTACTATCGACTTACCCTCTCTATGCTTGCACGTTGGGTCCGCCTCGGCGCGTCACCTCGGTAGTCCTATTGGTTCTGGTATTTGCGTTTGTGCTCCTCCAAGGCTGGCGGTGGGAAGCCGTGTATCCAAACGTAACGCGGGATGGGTTGCCGATCCCGGCGCGCGACCTGTTCAGTTGCGTGCGGCCATACGACGCCGATATGCCGCATTGCTGCGTCAGAAATAGCCTTGGGGACCGTGACTGTCATGAGGCTACGCACTGGGCTGAGACTGAGCACTGGTCGTACTGTGGTGAGAGGTTCGAGTCGGTCATGCTGTGCTGCTTTTACCTGGTGTAAGTTCCACTTTCTTGGTAGTTGATATAACGCCCTTGCCCTGGCTATCACTGGTTAGTAGTGTGTTCTATATAGCACTAAATACGTTTATAGGACGAACTTGCCGGCGAGGGTTTATACTGCGATCGGGCTGCCCAGAGCCTTGAGCAGCGCCTCCTGCAAGTTGTAGATAAAGCTTGGCTTGTTGAGAAATAAATATAACTATGACGAACAGGTCAGCGGACGAGCCACCTTGACACGCTAGGTTGCTCTCACCCCTCCCTCATTCTCAAGTTAGGTCGACTAGGTTACCTTCCGTCCAGGAGCTGAGAATTAGAGAGGATATAGAGCCTGGAGCGGGGGAAAGACGCCGCGGACGGTCAGAGAGGTTCGGACGAGATGTTAGACGAGTGATGTGAAGATGTCGGCGGAGAGAGAGCGCGAGACAACGCAGCGGCTACTGTCCACGAGATCACTTCATCTGGGATATTTGCTTTTGATGGGGGGCCAGATATCGCAGACGGACAGACACCAGCTCCTGCACATTATTCGCCTAACCATGTCCGTTTGTCCCAGTCTCATATCTCCTTAGCAAGTCTGATCAAGTAATGCAGCCGATAGTAATTGAGACAGTAGTAATTAGCGCGCAACCTGCTTAGAGTGAAGCGAAGGGCTGGCGAGTTGTTGGCGATCACCTTTTGGGTGCTTTTGAGTGCTGGACGTAGCCCTAGCATTCCAGCGACAGACCAGGCCGGCCTTCAGACTTCACAAGAACAAACCCCAATTTCTTGACTGCGTTTCCGACTGGCACTTGAGAAAATTCTCCCCGGAGGAGTCGAGAGTCGACCTCCTGTGCCTACGCACCCTGGTAAACAAAAGATGGATACGTGAATGGGATAGCCTGTTCGATGCCACTTAAAACTGTGCGGCCCCCAAATGAGTAGAAGATTTGATTGTGTTGCGAGATAAGCGGCGTCCTCCGCGAGCATGGCGCAATCTCGATCAACAAGTTTCCACGTGCAGAAACCGAGGTGCAGCAGCGCGGGGGCATTCACAGCGACCTCAATCTGAACCCCACTTCATCGTCTTGGTGCTCTCGGTGCGCAGCTGGGGTTCGGACTTGGGTCCTGCTCCGAGCTACTCTTCAGCGGCCCACCACTTGGTAGGTATGCAGCTTCCTCGAATGGTTGTCGCTGTTATCTGTGCCAGCAACACATGACCAACCCGACACACCATTTTCGCAAAAGTCGCCGGCGGGCCGCTGGGTGAGCCGTTACACTCCTGAGAGGACTGCTCCCGTTCGAAGCATTGATGCCGGTCTCCGGGCGGGGGCGGGGACGCCCGGTGAGCTCCCAGCTTCCAGCATTTTCACATGCCCCGTGGCACCGGTGGCCTGGGGAAGTAACCATGAGTTGGACACCTCACAGAGCGGAGCCGGCCGGAAACATGTCGCAAATCATCATTGCCCTGTGACCCGCCGCGATGGGTAGAACTACTAGAGCGGAATTGAGGGACGAAACTTGAGAATTTACGTAGGTTCGGATGGGAGTGCGGACTCAATCGCATCTATGAACATTGGTGACTGCTTGCTGCACGGCTTGGCGCATTTTCCGTCGCTCATCACGATGTGTACAGATTGGGAAGTCACAAGTTGCTCCTGCTAAGTTTATCGCTCCACCGCGTCGACACAATGAGGCAACCACCAGTTGCGGGCATTGGAGCCTGTCTGCGACTCCCTTTTCAATGCCCGAACCAGCTGGGACGCCAATTTCTCGCCTTTCCTTCCCACCTGACGTTGCTCCGTCGACCGACAATGAACCCAAGAATGCGAAGAGCCCGAGACCGCGACGCACGCAAACATCCGCAGCCCGAACATAATGCAGATCCCGAGCCTTTGCTAAGCGATGGGAACCAAATGCCAATCGTACGCTCAGCTCAACCCCTACCCAGCTTGGGTCGATTGCTGAGAACGTGCAGGTTGCCTTTGGCACTGGCGCTTTGCATTGGCCCAAAGAAGGCGACCCTCAAGACCGCGACTCGTTCAAGCGGAGTATTGTCGAACTGATCAAACAAGCCCTTTGGAAAGGCTTCATCAATCTTGACTGTTCGGAAATGTACCACGGGAGCGAAGAACTCGTCGGCGACGCCATCAAGGAGTCGGGTATCCTCCGCAGCTCGCCGTTCATCACCAACAAACATGAAGCTGTCTCGATCCTTGGCGGCTGGGACCAAATCGAGCCTGCAATCGATCAGAGTCTCGAGATGATGCAGATTGCCTACTTTGACCTGTATGTACCCCTCGCAGATCAAACTGATGGCCGCTGACGCTATTCAGATATCTGATTCACATCCCGGATCCCCCCCTCGTCACAGTGTACGAAGAGGACATTCAGCGCGCGTGGAAGACGATGGAGGAAATCCAAAAGTCAGGCAAGGCGCTGTCGATCGGAGCCAGCGGCTATTCGGCTGCGTACATGGAAAAAACCCTGAAGGTCGCAAGCAGTCCTCCCGTAATCAACCATATCTTTTATCACCCTTACCTTGACCGGTCTGGTGATGGGTATATTGGCATCGAATGGTTGCAAAAGAAATATATTCAGGTCGGCTCGTTCAAACACCTGGCTCCTGTCCTCCGGAAAGCCTGAGAATCGTGGGCCGCTGCAGGAGCCGCTGGCTTCCATCGCTGAACGGCATGGCGTGTCTGTGCCTGCGGTGCTCATCTGATGGATCATACAGCAAGGCATCGCCGCTATTGCCACTACGACGAATTTAGACACGCTTCATGCCTACACTCAGGCGTTAGCAATGAAGAAGCTGGAGGACGACGAGACGAAGAAGATTACAGATGTGGGCGCAAGTGCTCTTGATACGCTCACCACGGAATGGTCCAAGATCTTTGCGGACGATGAGAGTTGGCCCAAAACGTAAGTTTCAAGTCATAGCTGGGTTTTGACACCAGATATATGTTTTATGGGCTGTTGTTTGCATTTTTCAGGCTCTAGGAATCAGCGTAGGAATATCGGTACACCACAGCGATGACACTTATTCTCCAACTGTTTGATGGGGTGATTGTCGGGCCCGCGTAACTCTTGCGTCCACTCCCAGGGGGACCGAGCACACGCTCGGGGACGACCGACACCCACTCTCCTCGAGAAACACCAACCACCTCACCCAACTTACCCAACTTCCAATTAGAGCCCATTCACTCTTTTGCAACACGTGTTCGCCCGGCTTACTGGTTGTTGGCATCGAAGTGCACGAAGCGTCCGCCAGAATTCCTGAATCGCGGATGAAGTATAAAGGCCGCGCGTCTGCACGCTGCCGCGAGCGAGAATGTTGAGAAACGGCGATGGCGAAGACGACTTCTGAAAAAGATGACAGCCCAGCACACCGCTGAAACACTCGAGCACCGCAACACTCGCCACCCACCGATCTGATGCTTCGTCCATGTCCGTATATCTGAATTGGGACGTTGGACATCAGCACCGGCGCAGATAACTCGCTCAACATACCAGAGTGACAGATTGCGCGCAGGTCATCAAACTCCCTCGTCTCACACCGTCTACCTCGACGGCAATCTCATCAATGTCGCCTTGCCAATGGTGACGGCAGGGAGTGCCCTCTAATATTCCTTTCAAGCCGTTGGGCCATTGTTGGGCCATAACCGCTTTGGTGGGGGCCGGTGGATCGGCTCCGAGGCACACTGCAACGGCGGCCACGACGGCGGCCATAGGCGTTTCATCACAGCAATGCCCGAAATCCTTCTTCCTCCGACCTCGGACTTTTCATGGCGCCAAACTCGTGGCGGTCGGTTCTGGATTCTTCTGCATCGCGATGGATCGGAGCCACCTGAAACAAACACAGAATCCGTGGCTAGTATCGGGAAGTTGGACTTGGATTTAGCGCGATCCTACACTACTTCTTCCTGGCGGTTAAGGTAGATGGCAGAGATTGAATGTCAACATCCGAGCGATTCTTCTCAGTACGGCAATGTCCAACACATATAAATCAGAACATTCCCTTCATCGTCTCCCGTCAAACACACACCGTACAGTTCAGGTCAAAGGCAACAACACTCACCGCCCGCCACCACTGTCCCAAAACCAACCTTTCCACTCACCGCATTACCTACCTAGATACCTACCCGACAACCCTACCTTATCCCCTCACGATGAAGCTCTCCATCATCCCCTGCCTCGCCCTCTTCGGCGCAGCCCTCGCCGCCCCGGCAGTACGTCCTGCCTCTCCCTTGCATCATTGCTGCCCTCAACCTGAGCTAACAAGACTGCAAGACTCACCCCATGGCCGCCGAACGAGCACTTCGACCCAATGGTGCCGGCACCGACGATTTGACCCGACGTCAGCCAGATTTATTCGTCTCCGATGATGGTGGCCCTTCTGAAGCCAGCGGAGTATGAAGTCGCCATCCCAAGCCCGCCTTTGGTGGTGTGGACGATATATCTGCGGAGGGTGGCTGGCGTACCGTCGTGGTGAGGAGGTGGCTTCTGGTCAGTGAGTATGTATTTTGACAGGCGTCGCGGTAGACTGGAGGTGGGAAAGGACTCAGAGGTTGGCAATGGTGGTTTGTTCTTGGTGAGGTGGCTGGGGGGATGGTTTGAGGGTTTTTTGTTGAATCAACCTAAACGAGGCAGTCTCATTCCAAACTCGAATTGGATGGCGTGTGTTTTTACAGATACGAAGCACTGCACGACGAATCCACCCATGTCCCTTCTTGACCCTGGTCGGGATTAGCGAAAACATCGCCCCTGAGTGGGGATGGCATTGGCGAATGGGCAACGGGCCTAAGTCGGGCAGCTTATTCAGCCCCCATCCCGGTTTGCAGGCGTTTAAAAGTCGCCAAGCTCCCAATTCAATCCGAGCTTCTCAGCATCTTTTTCCCGATCTCGAGTTGCAACATGCCGTCACTCCGGACGCTCTACCCCGGCGCTTACGCAAAACGCGTGCCACACAGCGATCCTTCGCTAAGAAAAGCGCGCAGGGCCTTTTTCAAGTCCGTGAGCAACAACTTCGTCGTCCTCCAACTTCTCTTCCTCGGGCTCTTCTGCTACATATTCGGCGCCCTATTCCAGCAAACAAACCACACCCACAATCTCACGATCGCCTTTGTTGACTATGACGGGGGTGCAATCGGCCACGCGGTGCGGTCCGCATATGCATCCCTCCAGGGACCGAGCTTCCCCACCCTCATCGAACGCCCGCCCTCAGACATCCCATCAACACCTCAGCTATGGCAAACCGTTTGCAAAACCGACTACTGGGCTGCCCTCTACATCTCCCCCGGCTCCTCAGACCGCCTCCAAATCGCCCTAACCCAAAACACCACCACCACCCCCTACTCCAACAAAGACATCCTCTCCTACATCTGGAACGAAGCCCTCTACGCCCCCGTCATCGACGCCTCCATCTCCGCGCCCATCACCCTCCTCTCCTCCACGGCTCGCATCGCTTACACCCGCAACCTCACCACCTCCCTCCTCTCACTCTCCCCCACCGCCCTCTCCATCCTCGCCGACCCCTGGTCTCTCACCTCTCTCAACATCCAACCCACGTCCCAGGGCTCCCGCGCAATCTACAACACAATCGTCATCGTGCTAGTCCTCATCCAGGAATTCTTCTACCTCGGCACCATCAACGGCCTCTACGCGCAGTTCAGGCTCTACTCACGCCTCTCCCCGCAGCGCATCGCTGTCGTGAGGACGGCGAACTCCCTGGTGTACACGCTGGTGGGATCGCTTTGTGTGGCGGGGAGTATCTATGCCTTCAGGGCGGGGTGGGAGGTTGAGGGGAAACAACTGGGACTGAGTTGGATGGTGCTGTGGCTATTTGCGCATGGGAATTTCTTGGTGCTGGATGTGTTCACGATTTGGGTGCCGGGGGGGTATGTGCCGATGTGTCTGATTAGTTGGGTTATTGTGAATATCACGTCGGTGGTGCTACCGTTTGAGTTGAGTCCGGGGTGGTATAGAGTGGGATATGGGCTGCCGGCGCATGCAGTTTAT
>Ga0247758_1001488_pt1 | contig 17000 bp, 8 predicted proteins | sample UWRJL156409C4_FD_180950 | JGI IMG/M metagenome (GOLD analysis project Ga0247758, IMG submission 180950) | Plant litter microbial communities from Arlington Agricultural Research Station in Wisconsin, United States - UWRJ-L156-409C-4 | ecosystem: Environmental > Terrestrial > Plant litter >...
GGGGGGGGGGGCGTACGCTGAGCTAGCTGTGCTGAAAGTTCTGGTGCGGGTTGCCGTTACCCGCGAGCTTAGTGACCTGAGCTAGCATGCAGGTCACCTGCCTCTTGCTCTGGCCGACAGGGGCTTCGGGGTACAGATCTCGAGAGACTAACGGTGCGTAGGTTCCTTCGTCCGACTCATACGCGGCACGGCGGTTCAGATGGTCCTCGAAGCATGGCTGGGTGGCGTTGGCGAGCAGCTCGGTTAGCTTAGAACTGGCGGGCCATGGAGCTGGGCACTCGACGTGCGTCTCCGAGTCGTTATAGAAAGAACATCAAGCCGCAACTGGGAAATACCCTGTCCTTCGCATACCTTGTCGGTAGTACCTGTGAGTTTCTCACTGGGTCGCTAAGATTATCTTTGTGATCTTGGGCTTCCCGGTTAAATGGGCCGATTGACCCGCGGGTTGAGGTTACTGGGTGGCCGCTTCTTTCGGCCTTATCCATTGGTCGGTTCTCCCTTATAGTGACGTTGTCTGAACACAGGCGGCCTTACAGTTACACTGATTTAAAGTGGGTGTCTGTCGGCTGATTTGTAAGTGAACTCGCGAGAGAGTAGGTAGGGAACGATACGATTCGCATCCTTGTAGAGTGCTTACCGAGAAAGATAGATGCGATGGACAATTAAATACGGTTTGGCACGGCCTTTTAATGCCCCGACGAGTGGGGATCTTATTACGTCTAGATATTGAGCCAAGCTGGAGATCCTCGATGGGGTGCCACACTAGTAATAATTCTGGGAGACGACGGTTATGTACTTAAGGAGTGGCAGATCGTCTCTCAAACGACCACAACTCTGGCAGCACTGCTTCTCGTTTGTTTTAAATAATGGTCGGTCAGTAAGCTGCCTTAAACCATGAACATCCGCTTTGCATTCATCCTCTCTCTGATCCCCGTAGTGCTCGGGGCTGGCGAGGCATGTTCTTGCTACGACTCGGCTAAGTTTGGGGTATGTGTGACAATTCAACAATCACTTTCCGTCAGCTGTTTCCGACCCCCTAAGTTTATACAATATTAGACTCTCAAAGGTCTCTGTGGCACGCCAAAAAAATGCCTCGGTAGTTTTAGTTATACTGTTGCAGGCAAATGCCTAGGTTAGTGCTCGACTTCGCGGCTTCCTCTCAAAGCTATTTGGCTTCCCCAAGCGGATCGACTAATTTACCCACCCCCGACTTCCAAATGCAGGCGATAGTTCCAATATCTGCTGCATCAAGAGGAGGTGCGTCCATAGTATGGAATTGACAGGTTCCTGCACGACTGTCGACAATTGTACCGGTAGGGGTAAATCAACTTTCTCGTAGGTTTCGCGATTCCCTTCAATTGCTTCTTTTTGTGGCTACTAACCACTGCCGCGTTTGAACAGAAACTTATGCCCAGGATCAAGCAACATCAAGTGCTGTATCTAAACAACGATCGCGTTGTACTGATATGGGGAGGTTACTTTTTCTAAATCTAAAATCAGGGGCTGGAGGAAGTGAGTTGGTTTTGCGAACCCTAGACGTCAGCAGCGAGAGCAACAAAAGCTGTCGGCGGAGAGAGAAACAAATGATGTCGGGGCATATGGAGATCGAGCTTGTAAAACTCTACGTGAGCTGCTTATCAGCGGCCACCCACGCGATCTGTGACAAGGGGGCGTGATCACGGCGACTTGGAGCAGTTGTGGCCCAGTGGGCTCTACCAGTCTCAATTCACGATAATCTTCAATGGCCTCAAAGAGTCCCTTGAAGGAAAAGTCTATCAATCTGGAGATGGCTTCCTGGCCTTCCTTTTCATCTTGCCGGACTTCCAACCATGGCCTTCATGGCCAATGGCAGGTGCTGCCTCCAATGATTCCACGGCAGCCGCTGTAGGCGCCGTGACCTTTACCAAGGCCGCAGGCCAAGGCCGAGTGTGGCCAATTGCATGGGGTGCCAGTGGACAGGGTCTATGTGGCCGTGTGACACCAATCGACCAGATGCCCAACAGCAGAACTTGGCCGAAGGTCATGATTGAGATTCCCAAATCGGATAGAAATGAATTGAGAGAAAATTTCCACGCGCTGCACGTGGCTGTTGTCCGTGCGGGTGTTTATGCAAATACGACGGTTCTTTGCATCTAATAAGTATGCTGGTGGTTCTTGCCGAGCCATACAGGTTCGGCGGGTTCCTCAATCCGGTTGACGAAAGGGCAAACGGACCAAGGCTGGGACAGCTTCAAACCTAGGTATCAAGTACCTATTAAGGCAGCCCATGCCTCTCTCATCTTAAAGTGTGACTAATCTGGCTCGGTATTAATCTTCTCTGCACGCAAACTTGCGTTTGACCACCTTCCAATTCGGGTCACCAAGACGCTGTGTAACCCTAGAACTTCTTTGCCGTAACGTGTTAAGTGTGCCTATGTGGGGAGCCCCGCTGGACGTTCAGGGTTTTGCAAACCACCACGGAGATAGACCTCGCAGTATTTCGGCGTGTGGGAAGCTTCTTCTTCCCAACAACCACAACACTAGAAGTACTGAGATTTCCGCTGTTTTCGCGCCTCATTGCTGGCTTATGAGTCCCACAGCCTATCATCAAAGAGTGACACTTGCTCGGAGTTTCTATTAACTCCGTAATGTGTCTGTCCTTGCTGCAGGCGCCACGCATCCGCATCCATCAAATCCCCCCGACACCAAACGGCACTCAAGTAGCAGTAACAGCTCCATCCCGGGTCGCATCGCACCCAACCTCCTACTATTCTCCAACTAAAAGCCAAACTCTATCAGTACCTAAAGTGCCACGATTCACAGCTATAAGAAAGTGTTTCTAACAAAGCTAGAAAGCTGAGAAGATTTGACACACAGAAATAAAATCACGCAGTCGCAACGCCGTCGATTCCATCGAATCCAATGGGCTTTCTGACAGGCGGTTGAGGTCAGAAGGTGTTCTCCTTCATTGAGTATGAACTGTACTGGCACGGCTCCTGATTCGCCGATCCTTATCGGGCCGGCCCAGCGACAGCCCGCAAGGCATAAGTAGGGATGCTGTTCTGAAATCTCTGATGCATCCAATCAGCACTCTCAACAAAGTCCACTAGGTAGGCTTAGCCCTCAGCTGAGATCTGGCCACAGCCAGGAGCTCCCGCTGCTGTGCCCTCGGTGAAGAAAGCGGAGACGAATAGCATTATAAGTTTGGTAATTCTACTTTAGGAACCGCTGGACCTTAGATCTCATTAGGGCTTAGTGTACGCACCGGCGAGAGACCGCAATACAGGGGCCAGGACGCGTAAGCAACAGTTTAGGACACATTGCGGCGATTCGCATATGCGCTGGCAGTCGATTCAGCCTCGTCGTCGCGAGCATAGGTACATCACAGAGCAAAGTTGCACATATGATATAGAGGGGCCATCATATTTAATAAGCTGAATGCGCAATATACCGTCGCTAGATTTTCTGAACAGACCTGCGACGCCATTTTACACAGCGCTATCGATCAACTACAGCGATGCCCTCTGCTTCCGGAGCCCAGGGGCCCAGCAGCTTAGGGCTCAACCTTCTCACCCAAGTTGAAGAGAAGGGCCCCACTCGTACCGGACTGGATGTTGTCGCCGTTCACGGCATCAACGGCGACGCATTCAAGACGTGGAAGGTAGAAAATGGCGGTCCGTCATGGCTCCAGGATTTCCTCCCCCAAGACCTGCCCGGCGCCCGGATCTTCTCGTTTGGGTACGAGTCGCACGTTCTCTTCAGCAAGTCTCACGGCGACCTCAGCACATTCGCACATATTCTTCTCGCTCAACTCGTGGCAGCGCGTGAGGGAAAGCTACGGTCCCGTCCCTTAGTCTTTCTGTGTCATAGCATGGGCGGATTGGTGGTGAAGCAGGCAAGTGACAGGAAAATACACACCCCCCAGTCGGGCCCTTTGTCATCGAGTTGCGAGCTGCGAGCTAATGCTGTCAAGGCGCTGATTCAGGCTCGACTAGACGAGCGCGAGTACCCGGGCATCAGAGACTCGACTAAAGCTATCATTTTCCTAAGCACCCCACATCGCGGCTCCAACGCAGCGGTCTGGCCGCTCTTCCTATCCAACATCGTCAACACCTGTACATATGTCGGTCGGGGCGTCGGGGGCAGGGTTAATGGCGAGCTGATCAAAGCTGTCAAAAGTGGCTCGGATGGGCTCTCCGCCCTGTCACGCAACTTCAGAAACCAGACCGACGGTGTCAGGATCGTGTCGTGCTATGAGCAGAATGCAACGACTCCGTTATTCGATTTGGTACGTTATCCGGAGGGAGAATCAGGACCCTCCCCCCCCCCCTCTCGGCCCTGGTTTGCCGCCGCTAAAATGTCTGACATCAAGGTCGTCGACGAACACACTGGGGTTCTCGGGTTTCCAGGCGAAAAAATCATCCCGATGATGGGATGTGATCATCGAACTGTTTGCCGCTTCACTAGCAAGGACGACTGGAATTACAAGCTCATTGTGCGTGAGATCAAAGAAGCAACGGGATCTGCAGGTGGGTTCTCCCGTTCGTTGGTGGACTTATTAGTAATTCGGAGTCTAACGACGGAAAATAGCTTTTTCGGTTTCCGGACGCCGGCTTGGTTCCCCTTTCCGGAGACTTTTCTCAGACAGCAGTGGGCTGAGCTCCCCCCCCTGCTCTCCCACGTCCGAGCGGCCCTCTCCCCCGGAAAGTCCACGGAACTCACTCGACAAGAGGGGTGATGCGCCATCCAGGCATTCAGAGGACGGCAGCAATCTTTCCGTCAAATCCGAAGTTTTGCGATCTGTCGAGCCCAAAGAACAATCTCGACCATGGCTGCTTTCGTCGCGGGGACGGAGCACCCCTCCAGTATCTGTAACTATACCTACAGATGCATAGGTGAGGGGAAGTTCTCACCAGCTCCGCTCCCAACAAGGGCACCTCGTTGGGTCTAGATAGCGAGATATCATGGGGAAGATTGAACAAAGCAACAGGATGGCTACCTTTTTTCATGATTTTAAAGATAATATCTCAGATCGACAAGCTAGAAGCCGTCTTAATAATTAATTTACACTCAACATGAAGGACGGATATAAAATAGATGAATTGCTAATCAATTTAGTAACAGGGATTATAGTAGGTCGAATCCTGGGCTCGTTGTTCGGCAACCCAACCGTTAGGTCAATTACTACGTAGTTCGACGATTAGAAGCAGCTACACTAGAATAGTTCCCGAACTTGGGTTTTTGAGGGAAAGCTTTTCCAGCTGGCAGCCTTGGTCGAGGCATCAAAACTAGGTCACGCGGCATTGCAGGCTCACCCATGGCTCACCATTAAGCAGAGGAGCTCAGAGCTACATACAGATATAGAAGTTATCCTCACTAACCTCCAGTTACCTACAATACCCCCCACTACTTTGCTCAGGCACTACTCAGGGCATGATCAGGAAACCTAACCCCTACAACGCACACAGGATGCAGAGCAAATCTTTAGGCCCCACATAAGAGAACACGCACCTTTCTACCTAAGTATCAACACAAAAAGCGAAATTGAAGACCTTCATAACGCGAGCAGAGAAATAGAGCAACGTTATCAGCTCAGAAATGGTTAAGCGAGAAGGTGCGAGCGAGGGTGGCTATGCCTACTCCTCCGCATTCTGGTTAACCCATACCTCCACCTCGGCTTGGAAATCCGGCTCAGACAGCCACTGCAGCTCAAATGGTTCTTCGGTTGCGATTGCTACATCTTCCTGCGCCGCCGGCATTCTTCTCCGATCAATCTGGTCATTCAGCTTTAGTATCCGATCCACCCTCCCCTGTCGAAAACCCTGCCAGTAGCTGAGCGCCGCGGCCTCGTTCACTCTCTTCTCCGCGCCTAGGCTAAGGTCATAAAGATGCTGCGATATTCTTCATTAGGCTCCCCAATCGAATGCAAGGAGGAGGGAAGAAACGCACCCCTGGCCGTTTTGTGCCCGCACCGTGTTCTCGGCGATCCAGGCGCTTATGCTGCTAGTGTAGATTACTATCGCCTGCGATGCCATTTAGGCAAGCGCCGAGTCGGAAGGGATAGCTGTGCCGTTTAGGATAATAGCCATCTTGTTCTTCGCTTCCAAGTGACAGATTTGGGGCCTCCCCGGCCGTAACGAGAAGATGTCAAACCCTCCGTTATTAATGGCCTTCCAATTCAGATTACCCACTTTACCGTTGTAAGCCTGCTGGTGATTAGATATTACTATGAAGTTCTTCTAAGGGATCAAATCTTAATGTGAATATATAGGTCCAGGTAGAGGGTTGTGCTAGGGTGGGCTATAGTTAAGCACATAGCTTAACGCTAGCCGGAAGAAATGAGGAGTGGCCTCTTTAGATAGAGTGCTAGTTTTATATACTTCTCCATTAATGTAAACGCTTCTAGGATAAGATAAGGATAAACTTTAGGGATTTGATAATTGACTTATATAGTGTTAGAGTTAATAAAGCTTAAGTGAGGTTATTAGGGTTGTGAACGGGGATATATTACGGGTAGTAAGCTGGTTCCACTTACTATACTTATATCGCTATCATTATCACTCTTATAGCTTTAATCTACAGGTTTATAGCGGTAAAACTCTCTAAGCGCAGCCTATAGTAACTTAAGACTAGAGGGCTTATATAAGTGTGTATAACAGTATTCCGGGGTTTTACTAAGCGCCCTAGTAGTAGTAGGGGGACTATCTATAAAACTGCTGATAAAAGGCAGTTACGCTTTATTTTTAATTATTGAATTTTAAAGAATTGGTAGGATAGCTGGAAGATTCTTACTTTTAACTATCACGTGATAGGTTAGGAGATGTTAGCGATACCACTTACTGATAGAATCTAATCTGTAATCCAGTATAATAAGGGAGTAAAGGGTTCCAGTACCTGATTAATAAATAGTAACGTCTAGGGATAGCAAGCTAGAAATATTACTAAAGTATAGATTTTATATAATGTGTTAAAGGAACCTTTAAGTTTATTAATATTAGTAAGAGTTATACTAAAGGTAAGGTTAAGAAGAAGAGGAGATTATTAAGCTAGAGTATTTAACCTTACTTAAGCTACTGAAGCTTAACCTTATGAAAAAATGGAGAAACACGTGATAATAAGAGTTAAAACGAAAACCCTAAAATCTATTTTTAACGGCATTGTGTAATTTAACTAGTGCTGTAAATAACTAGGCAATTATACTACTTACGCTTAAAATCACAACTATCCTTTATAGTAACTTAAGTAAGAACGTCTTAATAACGCCCTTAATATAGATATACCATTACTTAAAACTTCTTAATATTAAATTTTAAGAACTTTAGATATGCGAGGATAGTGATAATATTAAAGATCACGTGAAAAGTAAGGTTAATAATAAGTGTTAAGGTAAAGGGGTTTATTTATAGCTTAATCTCTATTAATATATTATATATACTCCTGATTTATACTTTGTAATAATATAGTAAGAATATTACTAAACTTACTGTAACCTTTTAACTAATATTTTATTTAAGTATTTTGTTCTTAATATTTATTTCGTTTCTACTATTACGTCTTTAACCTCCCTATCCCACTTTATACTCTTAGATTCTCAGCAGCTTATAAGGAGTATAAGTGGCATTATTTAATCCTAGTAACCTTAGTCCTTACTAGATATAGTAATATAAAGTCTCTTAACTTATATCTATTTATCGCTGCTGCCCTTATTCATTACAACCTGCACCTGACACAGGCCTTGAGAGGACTAGCGCAAGTTAAGACAGAACGTATAGCAGGACGCTAAAGGCTAAGGGGCGTTCTGAAGACAGCTTATTAAGCTAGCACTCCTATATGGGGGGTTTAATGTTACTATAAGTCGTTGTCACTATAATGTATAGAGGTAAGTCTGAATAGTAGGACATAAATGAATAATTAAATACTAGCGTGAGGAATCAGGAGTCCCTTACAGCTATTATAGTCACGATGATATCTATCTATACTAGTTAGCTTAAAAGGTACTCCGTACCTTATTTATAGTGTTGTAAGTGCTTATAGCATAAGCACTCTACACCTTATAAGCGCTCTGCTTATAGGGTTCCTTCTACTTACAATGTAAGCACTTAGAATATTGCGAGCGCCTTTCTATTAGTTATAAGGGCTTTAAGTCTTTGCACTCCTGGCTTAATATGTAGTACCGTATATACTATTCCCCTGCACTGTTCGTCTTGTAAGGGATCTGTGAAGCTGCGCCAGCTTAAGTAACGTCCTGTAAGGTCGTTATACAATTCCCCCTCTTTAACGTTCTTTTTTAATAAAGAACTTAAGAGGTCAGTTTCTCCTTTTACCACATTACTATATAATAAGTAACTAAGTTTTAATTTTTAAAACAGGAGTATAGTAAAAGTATTAATTGCTATTTAAACTTAACAGCTTATATGTACGCTTTTAGTAGTAAGATATCCCCTTATTCTTTTAATAAATCTGCCGACTCCCTGCTTACTTATTAGGTTTTAAACCGTTCTGACAGTTATAACCACTGTTTAAAGAGGCACTAGCCTTCTTAATATAACGTTTTTAGTGTTAGTAAAGTGAAGTTAAAAGCACTCCTTATTAAGAAGTAAGACTTTGACTTACAGGTTAAGTTTACTACTTAACAGCTTTACAAAGCTACTGTTAAACTGTAAGAGATGTTAACACGTTTAGTGTGTCTTTATAAATAGTAATCTTATCTTAAGGACTGTGTTATAAAGGTATTTAGTTATAAAGTGGAGCTGCTAGAGTCTTAAGAAAGTGAGGAGGTTAAACTAAACGCTCCTGTTAAGGATATAGAGTCTTTTAACTAGGGGAATTTCCTAACGGGGTCTTTGTAGCTTATAATTACCTTATAACTTACTGTATTATTCCTTCTTATTAATAAACAAAACGGCTCTTTAATATAGTGGTAGTGCGTTTATGTTTCGCTTCTCCGTATAATATACTTGGGTGTGTTATCTAGAGATTTTCTTAATGATAGATTATAAGTTCGACTCTTATAAGAGATTTTTGCTATAAGTTTAGAACTGGCCTGACTTATCCCTAGTTAGTCTAGTCTTAAGCTTTTAGCAGCTCTTCTTTTTTTACTTTTTATGTTAACTCTCTCTCTTAATAGTGCTTATTCTTATAGATACGCTTTTCTAACACACACTGTTATATAACTAGTTTAGGAGACCTTAAGGTATATTAGCTTACTTTTTACCCTCTGACTCCTTTCTTAAACTTATAATAAAGTGTAAGTCCTTTAATTATAAGGGGTAAGTTATCCAGTAAGCTACTAGTTTATAACTTCTTAATTCTCTTTACTGTTACGTGTGTGATTTATGTAAAGTTTACTAGCTTTAAAGGCTTAGCCTCCTTATTAGGTTTAAGGTTCTTATAACCTTAGTTAAGAGTTTTAATAAATGTCCTTCTATACTTATTAAGGAGTTTCATGCTGCTTTTTAGGCTTTAAGTCCTATAATAGTCTTACTTTTTAGTATAGTAATTTAAATATTAAATCTTATCTTATTCTTAGTTTTTATTATTAGTTTTAATTAATCTGGATTTTTTTAGTGGAACTTTATAATTAGGTTTAGGTATTTATAATTTTTAATAAACTTTTATAAGTTGCTTTTAAAGTTATAATTTACCTACTTAATAAGATATTAAACGTGTTCTTTCCTTTTTATAAATTTATAACTTTTTTAACGTTAACTTAAGGTATTTGTTCAGGCTAACCCTGTCGTTCTTTTTCTTCTTAGGCTCTGTATGTAATATTACTGTAGCCGTTTATGTACATAGCGATACGTTCTCTAGCGCGTGCCACTGTTAAAAAGGGGCCGCGCCGTGTGGTTCTTTAAACCATGCGTCTTTTAATTAACAATCGATCTGACGATTTTCACTACAAAGACCTTCTATTAAAAGCCTAGTGACATTCTAGCCCTTTGATCGAAGGAAGATGACCTGATCCACAGTCCCGTTTCCTTTGTTATTCTATATTAAGCTCCGTTCCATGCTAAGCTCCGTTATATATTAAGTTTTATTTTATATTAAATACGTATCTGTCTTTCTACATTAGTTACATTTATGTCCTTCTGATTAGAGGACTAGTAATCTGAGAGTCGGCCTTTCAGGCCGATAATAACGTTCTGTAGGTGTGGTTTTCTTTATGGTTTCTTTCCTATTATGCTATCGCATTAGCTTAACGTTATACTTGTTTTCGTTAGTATTAATCTTAATCTTCTTTTTTAGGGGAACTCCCTTTAGGGCGGGTTTTAGAAGTAAGATGTGAAAAACCTTAATCTGTACATTTATGTTAGTAAGTAAGTTAAGTTTGTAATTAAAGGTAGTGATATTTTTCTTAATTTAGAACGGTCTTTACTTTTTAAAGTTAAGCTTTTTATTAAGCTGTTTTAACTGTAAGTTTTATTAAAAAAAGGTAAATGTAATCCCCTTTTTAAAGAGTTAGTCCCTTAACTTTTTTGCTATTATAGTAAAGTCTTTCTTTAAGTATTAGTTACTTAGTTTAATGTTTATAAGTGAATCTTTTTATTTATTTACGTGTAAACTTAAATTTAGCTTATAGGTAGTTATACAGTTTCTATATCTAATCTATATAGATTATAACTTAAGGGGTGCTGGTTAGTAGGCTTTAATAGAGTTTAAGCTCCTTTCTGTAATTTATAAAGAATAGTGACATACTTATTAATTTACCTAGTGTTATATTATAAGCTACTTATACTGTTAGTAATAGTTTAAGCTAATTGTCTTATTTAAAGTTAACGTAAGCTTAAAGATACGTTAAAAGTATCTGATTAATTTGTTCTGTCTAGCTATCTGTCTATAAGTGGAAAGCTGTTAAAAGCTTACTTTTCACACTGATTCTTTATATTAGTCCTTATTCAAACTTTAATATAATTAGTTTATCTTAATATATAATCCTGTCCGGAGGATAATTTGTTGTAAGGGTGGTCTAAAAAAAAAATTACTATGGGAAATTCAGTCAAAACTGATAAGGAAATTCAACTCGACTTAAGACTGGTTGGTTCATTATCAAAAGTGGGTCTGCTCAGACCCTTCTGGTCGGGCCCCTACTTGGGCCCCAAATCACGTGATATGATATGTTTTCAGATACGTCACGTGACCAGGATTCCAAATCTGAAGTTAGATTCAGGGTTAGGGTTATGGTTCAGGAGTTATTAGCGTTTGAAAAAATTAAACAAATGTGTATTTGGAAATAAAAACAAAGCTAAATCTAATTAAAGAAGGTAGTGTTATACGTAGATTTTTACCTAAAATTCAGAACTGGAATTCGTTTTACTATAAAGCTTATAATAGGAAAGATATTACTGTTTAAACCTAAATAATAATAATAATATTAACATAAACTTAAATATCTCTCTGGTTTTAATAGCTATTCCAAATCAGGCTTTAGATTAAGAATTACAGTTAAAATCTACATATAATACTACCTTATTCTATATTATAAACTAAAATAATACATGTGAAAGTCATAGTTTTTTTACTTTAAACCTGAATATCTCCTTTTACTGAACCCTAACCCTATCCTCTATTCCCCAACGGACTCTATAAGAGTCCGTTACTCTGGTAGTGTAGGAGCTTGGGCCACCGTCGTACGCAGGGGGTAGAGTCCGTTGCGATTTTTTTAGATTAGAGTCCGTTACGTTTTTCCCAGTTAAATTTCGTGTAACTAGTTTTATTTAATTCCTAACCTTGTTATATATTACCTTACGTCCTTTTAACATTATACGACACTCTAGTCGCTTTCTATTAAGTGTTCATTTTTACCCTTAGTTTCTTATTAGGGTAGGCTTATACACAACTTTCCCCTAAAGTTGTCTGTAGAAACTGGTCAGTACCCTCCCTGTAACTGCTAAGTCGGTTTATTCCACATACCCTTATTACTCCGTTAGATCTTATCGTACAAGAGCTTAGCCTATGCTCTGCAATTACCCAGTCGGCTTATTCTGTACACTTTTCTTATCTTATGGATCTTATCGTACAAGAGCCTAGCCTATGCTTTCTAATAACTATTATATACTGTACGGAATAAGTAAAACTAAGACCAGTATAGCTAGTTGCCTTCTTACCACGGCTTGCTGTACGGAATAGGCAAAACTAAAACTAAGGCTAGCTACTTTCTTATTATAGCTTGCTGTACAGAATAGGTAAAACTAAAACTAAGGCTGGCTGCCTTCTTATTACGGCTTACTGTTTAGAATAGGTAAAACTAAGACTAAGGCTGGTTGCCTTCTTACTACAGCTTGCCGTACGGAACTAGCTTGCCGTTCGGAACAGGCAAAACTAAGATTATAACTAGCTGCCTTCTCACTATAAAAACTAAGATTATAGCTGGCTGCCTTCTTATTATAACTTGCTGTATAGAATAGGCTTACCGTACAGAACAGGTAAAACTAAGACTATAGCTGGCTGCTTTCTCATTACGGTTTGCTGTACGGAACAGGCTTGCCGTACGGAACAGGTAAAACTAAGATTATAGCTAGCTGCTTTCTTACTACGGCTTGCCGTACGGAACAGGTAAAACTAAGACTATAGCTAGCTGCTTTCTTATTACAGCTTGCTATACAGAATAGGTAAAACTAAAACTATAGCTAGCTGCTTTCTTATTACAGTTTACTGTTTAAAATAAGTAAAACTAAGACTAGGGTTAGTTGCCTTCTCATTACAGCTTACCGTTTAGAATAAGTAAAACTAAGACTAAGGTTAGTTACCTTCTTATTATAACTTGCTGTACGTAACAGGTAAAACTAATACTAATGCAGCTAGTTGCTTTCTTACTACGGCTTGCTGTATGGGGTTTGTATTTGTTAATCGTACGGTGTAGGTAATAGTTAGTGTAGCTAGTTACCTTCTCACTACGGCTTCCTTTTCACGCTGTATAGAACAGGTAAAACTAAGACCTACATAGTTAGTTACCTTCTTATTACCTTTATTAATCGTACAGTATAGATAGTAATACTCTTTGTTTTTATTTATGTATAAGTTTACATTAGTTAATTTAAGTTATAAGTAGTACTCTTTATTTTTATTTACGTATAGGTTAGCTTTTATTAATTATATAGTGTAGGTAATAGTACTTTTTATTCTTATTCGTGTATAGGTTAGCCTTTATTAATCGTACGGCATAGGTAGCAGTCAGTGTAGTTAGTTACCTTCTTATAATAGTTTACTTACTATACAGAATAGGTAAACCTAAAACTAATGTCTAAAGTTAATATAGCTAATTACCTTCTTATTATAGCTTCCTTTTTAAGTTAACATTTCTTAATTATATAATAAGGAATATTATTTTTATATAAGTTAAGATTTATTACAGATTCTTTTTACAGTACTATATATAAGGTTATTAAGATATTAACGGGATTGTTAAATAATGTTAAAAAAAGAAGGTAAAGCTGTAAATTCAGGTTATTATCATTATGATTTACTGTTATATAACAGTTATATTACCTCACCCCTACCCTTACTCCTCCATCTCCTCCTCCTCTCCCTTATCCTCCTCCTCTCCCTCTTATATCTCCTTCTCCTTACCCTTATCCTCTTTATCTTCACTGTCGTCCGACTCCTCCTCCTCCTTACTCTTATCCAACTCCTCCTCCTTACTGTCGTCTAACTCCTCCTCCTCCTTACTGTTATCCAACTCCTCCTAGACCCAGCATCTAGCTCTATAATCCTAATACTTATAGTTTCTATAAGCACTCCCGAATTAGTCCATTATACAACAGTCCGTAAAGAGTCCTCTAACCAAGTTACGGGTACAGTTAAAGTATTACACTATACTACCCCGGCTCTAGAGTAACACCGCATTCAGGTAGCTGGGACAGCTTAAGATACTAATAAGGTTCAGTTATTTACAGAACACTTCAATATTAGCGTTAAGGCGTTAGATTAGGGCTTGCTGCTAGTCTTATTTTCTTTACGTTAATATCGTACAGCTTATATTTAAGGGGGACTTACATTAATGCAGAATAGGGCGAGGTAGTTCGTTATAACAGTAAAGCTTGCGTTATACGTATCGAGATAATAACTGTTTGCTATTATACGGGTATTAATAATAACTTAAATACTAACTATAATTTCGTTTAGAAAAGTGCTTTAATTATAAATTAAACTGAGAGCTTTCCGAAAGTATATAAAGATTTAAACCACTTAGTTATACCGCCTTAGCTAATTGATATATAATGAAATTAACATAATATAGGGGTATAAGGTAGAATAAGGAAGGAGCTGTTTTTTTCTTTAAGTTAGATAAACATGTTAGTAATTATACAAGGTTATATACAGTCGTACGGTAATAGTTAAGTTTATTCTCTACTTTATTAGTTTACACTATACAGTAGTAAACTTAAATATAAAGCCTTCATATACCTACAGGGTTTACTTTACATTTTAAGGCTAGTGTAGTGTACTGTATAATCGTAAACTTAAAGCCCCTAGCTTGCTGTACGATTGTAAACTCAAGCCCCTAGCTTGCTGTACAATTATAAACTTAAAGCTTATACCTAATAGTTAATTTACATTTAAAGTCCAGTATAGTTTACTGTATAATAGTGATCTAGTTTACTATATAACAAGAGCGTTAAACAACTAGGTGTTTAAGTATTTACTTTTCATAATTGCTTTTTTAAAAGAAACTTCACTACTTTACTTTATAATTATCCATTCTCTATCAAATATCTCCATTAACCTTTATACGAAAGAAGCCTTAACTGTTTAAACTACCCTTTTCTACCTTATATCTTTACAGCTTTATTCTCTAGTGGGTTTTAAAAGACTATTAAGGTTAAGCACCCTTCTCTTACTTTATATAAATAACACCTTTATTATACGATTCTACTCTACACTACTATCCTAAACACCATTCGATGGTCTGTTTAACTCAAACAGCGAAGTGCGCGCACACAAATTAGGGTCAGGCACGGGCCATTTCCCCCAAACAGCGTTTCCATTAAACAGCGCTGCTAATTAGCTGATCATTCAGGGGTATAAGGGCCAGCCGCAGGGGTCAGAACACTAGCGCGAGCATGGTCGGTAACCAGCCGCAGGGGCCAAAACACCAACGCGAGCAGGGTTAGTGATAATTGCTTTTTCAATTATAATGGCTGGGGTGCGCGTCAGAGGAGACATGTCGGGTAGAGAGTGTTTTAATTTCCAGTGTGGTAACTTTCAAGTTATGGAGTTTAAATTAGTTAGTGTAAATTATTTACACTAACCAGTTTAAAGTTTACAGATAAACCCTAACTTAACGTATAGAGGTGATCCGGTTATATAAGCCGTGTAACGTGTTACTTTGCTTACTATACAGGGTAGGTATTAAACCTGGCGCTGGCGTTACTTTGCACTTTCATAAGTAGCATAAGCTGAAAGGTAATAACTTACAGCAGGTTTAGGCATTTGTGGCGTCGATACTATTTATTAGCGACCCGGTAACCGTTAAGCTGCCACAGGACGGTAGCGTGGCGATCGATGAGCTGCTGCGGCTTGAAGGCTACAGTTACACTAGCTGTCGGTTTCTAACCATTAACTGGGATAATACTGTGGCACATTAGCGCACTGAGGGGTATATGGCGGCATAAGCACCGGGCTAAACAGCAGTTACACTGTAATTATTTAGATGGTAAAAGTAAGTGTGGTACTGGGTCGTTATAAGAGATAATGCAAGTATTAGGAGAGATGGTAATGTAGGTAGTTTTGACTAGCTAGTAAATAGTTTACAGGCTTATAAGGAGGTGTTAAAGGGTAAGGTAGCTGAGTGCTGGAGGATAGTTAAAAAGCCAGATAAGATAATAAGCACGTTTTATTAGGTTTAATATATAGGGTGGAATAAACATTTATAGGAGGTAGACTGGATAACGCTTTATAAAGCCGGGTCGTTACTGTTAACCGTTTTATAGGAGTGTAAAGAACGTGACTGTATAAAGGTAGATAGTAATAAACGGATGTAGCTGCTGGCGGATAGCTTTAACTGTAAGCTGTAATGGTTAGTAAAAAGGGTGGAGTAGGTGCTAACGTAGTTATTTAAATGGTTAGTTAGTGTGGATCTGACGAAGTTAGTTGGTAAGCTGTTTGACGTAAAGGAGAAAGAGAAGATATGGGAGTTTTATTATAGCTGGTTTTAATAGTACTTATATTACTGTGTATACGTGTGGGTGTTAGGGTGATAAGAGGCACGACGGACGTATTGGGTTTACTTTACTAACAGGTAATGGTAAAGGTTAGGTGTGGTAATGTAGTAGCTTAACGTAGTAGCTGATATGTATCTTAGCAGCTAGTTTAATAGCTAGCTTGTCACAGACCTGGTGGCTAAGGAGCAGGATCTGGACGAGGCGGCGCTTAACTAGGTGGTGTTTTCGTTTTATATCAGCTTATTTAAATAGAAGATCTACCGGCGCGTGTATAACAGCCTATTACTGTATTTTACATACATGCTAGTGATTTAGCCGGGCTTAGGGCTGTGGATACCGGCGTATTTATTTACGTGCAGCTTAACTAGGCTGTTATAGTATAGCTGGGTACTGATGCTTAAGGACTTATTTACGCTGTATAACAGGGTGAGGAGTGAGGGTGATAATGGGGATATAGGGCTTACTAATTATTATAACGATAGGAACGATAATGGCAGTAGTGGTGGTGTAGATGAGGGTTATAACGGCAGTGGTGGTGTAGATGAGGGTTGTAACGCTAGCGATACAGATAAAGAGGTAGCTGGGGAAGTGGTAGAGCGTTTTACGTAAGTGTACTGTAAGTAGTTATACAATGGCACGTATATACTAATTAGTATAATTATCAATCTCTCTATGCTTTCTGCCTTAGGGTTAGGCTTATTTAAAGATAAAATTATATAGATTTTACACATTACAATATTTCACTAATTTGTAATACAGAACTTAAATCCGTTTTACGCTAACTATTTTAGTTAATTAGTTAAATATTCTTAAAAAGTGCAAGTTTTTCATTTTTTCACTTAAAACGCCCCACTTTAGAAC
>Ga0247758_1001489_pt1 | contig 16998 bp, 19 predicted proteins | sample UWRJL156409C4_FD_180950 | JGI IMG/M metagenome (GOLD analysis project Ga0247758, IMG submission 180950) | Plant litter microbial communities from Arlington Agricultural Research Station in Wisconsin, United States - UWRJ-L156-409C-4 | ecosystem: Environmental > Terrestrial > Plant litter >...
TCTAGCGTTCCCTCAGTGGCTCCCTCGGTCGTCCCGTCGGTTGGCCCATCCAGCGTGCCCTCCGTTGCGCCCTCCGTCGCGCCATCTAGCGTTCCCTCAGTGGCTCCCTCGGTCGTCCCGTCCGTTGGCCCATCCAGCGTGCCTTCGGTTGCGCCCTCAAGCGTCCCCTCCGTCGCTCCCTCTTCGTCGGGCTCTTGGCCGTCTGAGTCCTCCAGTTGGTGGCCCTCGCACACCAGCGACTACGAGACGATCACCCGCACCCAGACCCAGACACACACCATCACCTCGTGCCCTCCCAAGGTCACCAACTGCCCCTACGGCCATGTTACCACTGAGGTCGTCGCTGTCACTGAGACCGTCTGCCCCGTCACTGTTGTCTGCAAGGACTCCAAGAACGGCTGCACCCCTGGCTCGACCATCACTACCAAGGTCCCCATCACCCCCGGTGGCTGGCCTCACCCCACCGGCGGTCACGGTGCTTGGCCCAAGCCTACCGGCGGTGCTCACAGCGGAAGCGGAAAGGGCGATGATGAGGACTGGACTCACCCCTCTGGCGGCGCTGGTGGCAAGGGCGATTGGACTCACCCCGCTGGAGGCGCTGGCGGCAAGGGTGGCGATGACAAGGACTGGTCGCACCCCGCTGGTGGTGCTGGCGGCAAGGGCGATGCCGACTGGACCCACCCCGCCGGTGGTGCTGGTGGAAAGGGCGATGCTGACTGGACCCACCCTGCCGGAGGTGCTGGTGGAAAGGGTGATGCCGACTGGACTCACCCGGCTGGCGGTGCTGGCGGCAAGGGTGGTGACGATGCTGATTGGACTCACCCCGCTGGTGGTGCCGGCGGAAAGGGTGGTGATGCCGACTGGACTCACCCTGCTGGCGGCGCCGCTCCCGGTGGCGGAAAGGGCGACGCTGACTGGTCCCACCCCACTGGTGCTGGCGGCGTTGCTGCTGGTACTGGCGCTGGATGGGCTCACACCACTCTTGCGACCCAGGCTCCTTCTGCCAACGGGACCGGCTGGGCCAAGCCCACCGGTGTCTACACCGCTGGCGCCGCTCAGGTCGCTGCTTCGTGGTTCGCAGGGTTGGCCGCTTTTGCTGCCATGCTGTTGTAATGTGTTTGAGTTGAAGGCCGGAGTCGGATATAATTAATTCATGAGGTGGAGAAGGTGACCGGTGCTTTGTATGTGTCGCCCCCTGTACGGAGAGCGGGTCAGATCTTGCCTATATATTCAATCGGTTGTAATAACCTTACCTTTATTGATGACAGGCGTTAATTCACTTTGTTCCAGACGCCTGCGTGATTGATCTCATCTGGTGTCTCTTGTGCAGTGGTTGGTGACATTGGCGGGACGGAGTCACACAGCTGCTGACAGCGGACATTTTCGCTTGGCTTGCAATTTGCCTGATGATTGTTCTGGGGAAAGCACGGCGCGTACTAGGTCCGATCTCAGCTGCAATTGTCTATAAATAAATTTGGCCCTGGCACGTGCTGGTGGGTCTGAGGTGGTGGGAAACAGGGCAAGCCGTCCAAGTCAATGAAAGGTGATGAGTTGGACCAGCGATGGCTTGACGCATTTTGTTACCTTCCAGGTTCATCCGATGGCGCCAAGCTGTAGATAGATGTTCACCAAGACGTGGTGACTTGTTGGGCTGGGGTGCTCTTTCCAAGACGGATTCTGCCGTCCGTCCCTTCCTGTGGCGACGACAACCGCGAGGATTGAGAGCCAGAACTGCCCGGCAGACTCGAAGCGACCCACGATTCTATCTGATGTTGCCGGATTGCCCTGATATTTACTGATCAGAATTTTCACTTGTGACTTGGCTGGGTGCGTTTTTTCTCTCGCCTTCTCTATATCTTGCGCCTAGTTCCGGCCGTCGTCGAAAACGTCGTCTTTTCCCCATCACACCACAGGTTCTTTCCTGCTCTTTCCAGCTCCTGTCGCTAGTCATCTTATATCGACCTCAAGTTTGAGTTCATTCAAGCATACCTACGAATCCGACTCCCTCCTCGCTACCCTGCGACCGGCTCGGCGCGCTCATCCTTAGGCAGGCACCATCTCCAATAGATCGAGCGCGTCGCGACAAGTGCGATAGCACGCCCACGCTTATCACCCAGCCTACTACCGTCCTAGAACATTTCAACGTGCGCTCAACCCGTCACACACTGGCAATTGGATTCGTCCCCGGAATTTTGACACCGGCTTCTGAGTTGAGATCATACCCCAATCACAGACAAACGACCATATGGAGCCGAGATTGGACCCCGTCGCTGTTGACGGTGGCGGTGACGTCCGAAGAGAGCATAGCGCGCACCAAACTGTCGCAGGCGCTGAGCACAACGAGCACGGTACTGTACAGTCTCGCGGCTACTCTGTACTCGAGAGTAAGTCAAAGCTTAAGAGTGAGCCAAACGAGGTAAGAGTGCATGGTCGCCCTCACCGGATGTTCTCTGCTTACTGGTCATGCAGACCCCGCCCGAGACCCCAGATGCTCTAGCTCCCTGGAAGAATATCGGTCTCAGCAACAGCTGGGTTCAGCAGCTTGACACCTTATTCCGAAATATCCACTCCGCCTATGACTCTATCAGACTATTTGACGAATTCCGACAACACCCTCTGGGGCTGACCATCGCCCACCTTCGGCTGATGGAAAACAAGTACCATTTCGGCCGCGGAGTCATTAACATGGCTAGGCGGCGCCTCGTCTACATTATGCCCATGGCAGAAGCTCGCGGCGCTGTGTTCAAAAACAGCGTGTCGAACCGAATTTCCTCGCTACACGTCATCGCCGAGGAGTTAAGAGTCCGCGCTACTCTGGATCAGAAGGCTGTTCAGGAGCGCGGCTACGACAACATCGACATGTTTCGCAAGGATTCAGACCCCCCTGCCGACATCGAGGATCGCGCCGAAAGGGCTCTTGAGCAAGTATCACTTCCCATTTTCTGGAAACTTCGCAAAGCCTCCAGAGCCGTTGCTCTGGTCACGATAATTCTGTTGGTCGCGGTAATTGCCTTTGACATCATGTACGATACAAATTGGCGCAACAGCATGCTCCCTACCTCTCTGGTCAACTTTGCCTGGGCCACTTTGGATTGGCAAGCTATTAATCTCCTGGCCAGTGTCGCAATTACCGCATCGATTCCTTTGGCGTTGACTGGGACAGAAGGCGACTTACGCGAGCTGGTGTTGACTTCTTTTGTCGCTATTCTGAACTACACTTTCATGACCCAGGTTCTCGCGGGACTCATAACCTTCATCAACACCGAGAGTCATGACATGCTTGTCGAGGCCGCAGCCGCTGCTGTCCTCACCTTGCTGGACTGGATAATGATGATTTTGGGATGGGTGGTGGTCGGGTGGGCTATGGGATCAGCGGCTTGGTATGTTGATGCCTTTTGGTATACTATGCCTCTCTATCCGACTCTGGTTATTTGCGCCGTCGTCCTTGAAGGGCTGAAGATCGCAGGGGGTCTGGTGATGGCCATTTGCGCAATCTCTTACCTCGGATACCTCTGAGGACATCCCATCGACTGGAGGCAGCGTAGGTGACACGTTGGATGAACTCTTTCGGTGAGTGGAATGAGCGTCTTTCTGGAAAGTGATTGGTATTCCGACGGTACGCACTCAATGGTCGCCTTGTGAGCCCTCTGAATCGTTAATTGACCTTCGTAGCTAGGAAGATCAGCTATAATCACAGGACTCTCATGTTAAATAAAACCGGGCCGTCTCATCGTCGGCCTCGGCACAAACCCGGCCGTCTGACGTGCATCAATCGGTTTACCCGAGTCCGAAATGCTCGGCGCCAATCCTTTTGTCTACCACCCTACGTCACGCTCGCGATCCTGCAGCGGGGTAACGGGCATGGCGACCCCAAAAGGAAGCCTGCAATGGCACCATTCTCTGCCCGTGAAGCGCAAAGTTGTAGCACCTTCCTTTCACGACATGACTCGTCTTGGCATTCGCACAACCCCTCAAAGATGACGACACCCCACGATGCATCGCCTGTTTTTTTGCTGCGAATACCAAGAGAATGCCACGTCGACTGGGGATTGCGCAGCTACCCATTCGATATGTTCCTTGTTATTGGTAATCGAGAAGCTCCTAGCCACTCGGACAGGCGAATTGAGTCAAACATGCAGCTCGGACTCGGTGAAGTTATCCGGGCATTGCCCAGAGCGCGTATTCGTACCAACAACTTCGATAAGACCTCGTATAAGAAACACAATTACCCATCCAACCGACCATTGCCGTCCATATCCGCTCACCGTGGATGCAGCTCTTTGTTCTCACACAAAGCCCCTTTTCGCATTGTCACTCACAAGGAACCTGAGTGGCTGCTGTAATTTAATGTCAATATGAGGTCCTGGCTCCCCCTACTCTCGGTCGCGGGTGTAAGTGTCACGTCCGCATGCCAGCACGACTTCAATACGCCCCGACATACGCACCGAAAGCTCCTCGCCCGTCGGGAACAACAATGGCCGCCGGTCTTGACCGAGCACGAAACCATCCTAACCAACTCCTTCGATAACAACACCCTCGACGACTGGGCTGACTACTACGGCCACCAGGTCAAGCTCGCTGGCCTCGGCAAGGAAGCGGCCGTTTGGACAAAGGAAAAGTGGGCTGAGAATGGCGTCGATGCATCGCTTGCGGAGTTCCACGTGTATCTGAGCTATCCTGTCCATCAATCCCTGGGAATCACGTATGCGAATGGCACTTCGAGTCAGGTCAAGATCCAGGAGGATGCACTTCCTGAGGATGACGTGACGGGCCGGCCGGACAGTATTCCCACCTTTCACGGGTACTCGGCGACGGGGAATGTCACGGCGGAATATGTCTATGTTGGGTGAGTTCCCTGCTGTCACTTGTTTGAAGCGGGCTGCACTAACACGGCACAGGCGTGGAACGGGAGAGGATTTCAAGAAGCTGGTCGAACTCGGCGTGGAGCTCAAGGATAAGATTGCATTGATCCGCTACGGAGGCATCTTCCGCGGCCTCAAGGTCAAGAATGCGCAGGATAACGGCATGATTGGGGCTGTCATCTTCACTGATCCGGCTGATGATGGGAATTTGACTGTTGCAAAGGGGGTTGAGGCGTATCCGCGTATGTCAACTCATCACATTGTGTCCAGGCGGCTAGCTAACGATGATGTGGCACAGATGGTCCGGCCAGACACCCTGACTCCGTGCAGAAGGGCTCCGTCCTGTTTCTCTCGACTTACCCCGGCGATCCGACCACACCGGGATACGCCTCGCATGAGGGCGTAGACCGTGCCGATACTTCGCTCGTCACTCCGAAAATCCCCTCGTTGCCCATCTCGTACCGTGCAGCGCAGCCTCTGTTGCAGGCACTCAACGGCCACGGTCTTGAGGCGCAGGCTGTCAACCGCACGAACTGGAAGGGTGCCCTCGAGGCAGAGTATCGCACCGGGCCAGCCCCTGGGGTGACTTTGTCCTTGGACAACCTCATGGAGGAGAAGATTACGCCCATCTGGGATGTGATTGGTGTTATTAACGGCACAAACCCAGAAGAAACAGTGGTAATCGGAAATCACAGGGATACCTGGATGATTGGTAGGTTGAGTAGCACTCCCTTGGAACCGCAGTTGCTGATCAGCTTGTACAGGCGGCACCGGTGACCCCAACTCTGGCTCTGCCATCCTCGTAGAGCTCACCAAGGCCTTCAAGAAGCTCGCTGATGCAGGCTGGAAACCCAAGAGAAACATGTAAGTTTCTCCTCCTCCCTTCTTATCACTACCTAAACAAAGCTGACACGTTCATACCAGCATCCTCGCCTCCTGGGACGCAGAAGAATACGGCCTCCTCGGCTCCACCGAGTGGGTAGAAGACCACGTCGGCTGGCTTAGCAACACCGTGGTCTCCTACCTGAACATCGACGTCGCCGTGTCAGGCCCACGCGTTGTCTTGGGTGCCACCCCTGAACTGCACACCATTGCCACCGAGTTGTTCAAGAAAGTCGTTCACCCCAACTTTGGCGCTTTCAACATCAGTCTGTATGACTCCTGGCAGAACGACGCCGGTGGAAAGGCCGAAGTCGAGGTGCTTGGAAGCGGGAGTGACTTCACTGCATTCTTGCACTCGGGAATTTCCTCGGTGAGTTCCCCCTTTACCCCTCTATTTTCCCCCCCAACGAAGGGTCTAACTCTCTCCATCAGCTCGATATCGGCGCCGGCAACGGCCCCACCGATCCCATCTGGCACTACCACAGCAACTACGACACCTACCACTGGATGTCCACCTTCGGCGACCCCGGCTTCCACATGCACGCTGCCATGGGCCAATACCTCGCCCTGCTCGCATACCACCTCGTCTCCGACACCATCATTCCCTTCGACATCCCCACGTACACCACCGAGCTGCGCGCATACCTCGAAGATCTCGTCGAGAATATCGAAGCCTCCGGCGAGGAGATCGACACGTCTGCTATCAAGGATGCGATCGACGAGTTTGAGAAGCGCGCGAAGGAAGTTGATGCCCTTGCCAAGACGGCAGCAACTACCGGCGATGAAGGCCTCATTACGTTGGTGAATACCAAGTATCGGGACTTCCAACGGGGGTTTGTCTCGCAGGGTGGGCTGCCGAATAGGGAGTTTTACAAGCATGTTGTCATGGCGCCGGGGTTGGATACAGGGTATGCGGCCGTGACGTTCGCGGGGGTGTCGGAAGGGCTGCAGTATGGGAACTTTGAGGTGGCGAGGGAGTGGGTTGGGAGAACGGCGAGGGGGATTCTAAGGGCGGCGGAGATATTGGCTGTTTGAGGTTCATAGTTTGGGGTGTTGTCATCTTGCAGTAATATTCGGATCCTTGGGCTGCTCGGTATCTATGTGTATTGATGCTCGTTTCGTTCACTCGTAACACCGCCTTAAAAAGTCGAGGGATCCCTCCTTCACTTGCGGGCCAAAGCCTTCACCACCGCCTCAAGCGCCATCTTGTCGGCGCCCCGCACCCTGTCGACTAGCCCATCGGCGGTAAGCCCAACAGACTGCCGCCCCTGCAAGCCCTCAACAGTCACTCCCTTGGGCTCCCCCTTGTGGAAGAACACAAAAGTGGGCATCGCAGAAACGCCATAGCGCCCAGCAACATCCTTGACATGGTCGACGTTCACCTTGGCGAAAGCGAGATGGCCATTGATGGAGTTGTTGTCGGCCAATCCCGAGAAGACGGGCGCAATGGCGCGACATGGTGGGCACCAGTCAGCGTAGAAGTCTACCACAACGTAGTTGTTGGACGAGAGGACCGCGTCGAACTCGGCTGCGTTGGCGACTTTGTAGACGCGGCCTGATGTCTCGGGGATAGGCTCAGCTTTTCCGAATAGGCCCTTGAGGGATGTTAGCCTCAGTCGCGTAGAGTTATTTCACTCACGTGTGAAAATCGTGACATGGACAATTGAATCGATTGAATCGATTGACGCGACGATGCGGGGATGGACACATACTCTTAATACCAGGACAACGAGGAATGCTAAACAGACATAGCCTAGGGTATTCATCTTGCTGTCTTTCGTGGAGCGTGCTGTCGTTTTGGTGATGTGGCGTTGTGGTTGCTGCGAGGAAGAGATTGAGGGTGACGTGGCTTATCTCCGGAAGACGTGATCTTGCAACAACCTGGAAGGTCCCACCAATTACCTAAGCAGCAGGGGTGGGAATCACAAGCTCCATTGGCCAGGCTTCACCTTGTGGGTCATCTCACATTTAGCCCGCTATCAACTTGAGACTCTGTTGAGAATGCGAATTGCCAGATGGACGAGGGCCTTTCAGAAGCTTGATAGGATGCTGATAGCAGATAAGACATGCCGTGCTCAGAAAACGCGGTACGGCAATCGAATTCGGCTATTTTCTGCACGTTCGGGACCCACCGCCGCGACTAACGCTCCGTTCGGTCGAGCTTTCAGCCGCAAGCCATCAAGGCTCACCCGGATATTGACCAGAGAAACTTGCGGCGAGCTTGTCAACGAGGCTCTGTGGGCTCTAGTGGGAGTTCGGGGGAAGAAACTGTTTTGCGCGCTGCGACCACCTAGCGGTCACTGCAGCCATTCAGATAGGAGGAGCGAGCTGTCAACTTTCAGAATGGCTCTTTCCTCGACTTGTGCCAGCCAATGAAAGCAGCAAAAGCGCATGGCGACAAAGACCACCCAATTGCACCTGCCGCTTCACACTGGAGGCCAGTCAAGATGCTCGGCTGTTAAGCTCAAAGGTCTGATTCTGGCTTAGATCACAGGCCCACCGGCGCCACGAATGCTCCATTGGCTCTCCCATCGCTCATCTGCAGCGCTAAGACACAGGTATTACCTAGTTGGGCAACAAAACTGGCTCATACTGCCTCATCGCGCGGTCAATGGTATCACCGCTGATGATTAAAGAGGCAAGGCCCGGGGAACCCTGCGTTCCAGAGGCTCGAGCCGGAGCATCTCTTTCAAGGCCCCCTCATGAGCAATGAAACTCACTCTTACCAGGCTGGCGGGGCTCACCGCCCTCCTTTCCTCCGAAACTGCGCACGCTATAGGGCCAGCATTTCTCACTGGTTTTGGCTTCAATCCCTATGATCCGCTGTGCGCCGAGTCATGTCTGCGGTCGCTGAGCTCCTACATGCTTGGCTGCACCCCGGGCGGCGCAGACCACGGCCATGGCCACAGCTCGGCCACTCCTCCCGAATGCTACGCACAGGACACGTCGTTCCTGACCTTGGTCGCCTGGTGTATGTCGGACAAATGTGCCAAGGACGAGGTTCCCATCTCTAAGCTACAGCAATTTTGGGAGCAGTTTGTCACCGGGAGCAGCAAGGTCACGCCGAAATGGCCTTACTCCGTTGCACTCGCCAACGTCAGTCCCCGGCCGCCGATGTACCAGCTCGGCCCCGACGACACCGACCTCAACCACACCTCCCTCGTGTCGCCGAATGCCTACCTCGCCCAGTGGAACGTCTTGGGCGGTGTGGCCCGCGAAGGGCTCGTTGAGTCAAATTTCAGGTGGGCCACTTTAAGTCGTCTTGGCCAAAGCAGCATTGCTAACTCTGGCACATAAAAGTCTCATCATAGTCGTTTGGTCACTTGGTATCCCAGTAGCACTTACTTGGCTGGGTTAACTCCCCTTCATGGGTCGACTATTTCGTTCGGTAAGGCCTGACAGCTCCCCGTCAGGGGTACGGGAGATGCCAACAACACCAATGCTAACGTTCTTCTCAACAGGCGAAGCCGTACCTCATCTACCCCAGCCTCATCGGCAAATACCAAGTCCAACCCCTCCCCTTCCTCCTCGGCAACTCGCCCACCCTCGGCCAAAGCATCTACATCGCCATCTTCCTCGCCCTCAACATCCTCCTCGCCGCCACCAGCTACAAATCCGCCCAGCCCTCCGCCTGGTTCGCCACCCAACGTACCGAAATCGCTGCCTACGTCCTCTACCGCACCGGCACCCTCGGCTTCGCCCTCCTCCCCATCGTCTTCCTCTTCTCCTCGCGCAACAACCCCCTCCTCTACCTCTCTACCTGGTCCCACTCCACATTCCTCCTCCTGCACCGCTGGACCGCCCGCGTATTCGCCGCCTATGTCGTCGCCCACTCCATCATCGGCCTGCAGGTCTACGCCGCCAGCGCCAACACCGTCTGGTGGATCTGGGGCGCCGTCGCCACACTTGCCACTGTCATCTCCGCTCTGTCCAGCGGGCTGTACCTGCGCAAAGGCCAGTACGAGATCTTCCTCGTCATGCACATCGTACTAGCCGTCTTCATCGTCGTCGGGTGCTGGTACCACGTCACAATCTGGTACGGCGCCATGGGCATCGCCTGGCCGGACACGAGCTGGGGATACGAGGTGTGGATTTATCTTGCCATTGGGGTGTGGTTCTCTGACCGGCTGGCGCGTGTGGTGCGGGTGATGAAGAACGGGGTGTTGCGCTCAACGGTCACGGAGCTGGAAGGGGGGGAGTATGTCCGGGTGGATGTACCGAGGGGGCATTGGGGGGCGGAAGAGCCGGGGAGGCATGTCTATGTGTGCTTTCCGACGCTGGATCTGCGCAGGCCGTGGGAGAATCATCCGTTTTCGGTGGTTCCGACGCATATGCTAAGGGGGTCGGAGTTAGGATCAGGGGGTACTCCTGGGGATTTGGAGGCTGGGGAGAGATGGACAGGAGATGAGGAGAAGCAACCTAAGACAACGATCGCTCCGCACGGCAGTCCTGGCGGTGCTAATAGTGCTACTAACGACGCGGGAATCACGCTGGTGATCAAGAAGGGCAGCGGTCTGACGAAGTACCTCAAGACACATGACAGCTTGCTGACGCTTCTTGATGGACCGTATGCAAACAGTCAGCCAAAGGAGATTCTGCGTTGCGATCGGATTCTTCTCGTGGCGGGTGGGATAGGTATCACAGGCGTGCTCCCGTGGGCGTACAGCCATCGGAACGTCATGCTTGCGTGGGGTGTTTCGGAGTCGGCCCGGCCTTTGTTGGAAGTATTCGAGCTTGGTGGTATTGTGGACAAGGAGGTGCGCGTGGGAAGGCGGCTTGATGTGGTTGAGCTGATTGAGGTGGAGGCGAAGGCAGGCTGGGATCGTGTTGGTGTTGTGGTTTCTGGGCCTGGTGGGCTTTGTGACGATGTCAGAGCCGCTGTGGTAGCGGCAGGGAGGAAGGGGAAGACAGTGTTTGAGTTGGAGGTTGATGCGTATTCATGGTAGTGGTGAGCCTGTCTGGGAACAGGTCATCTGGTTTGATCAGCTTGGGTGTTTGGATGTTGAATCTTCCCTATCGGGGAGAAAGTCCAAGTGACGCTAGGAAAACTTTCGTTTCAAAGATCAACCGATATTCAACATCTCAAACTCTAGCACCCCGGTCACGATCATTTCCACTGCCTGTCCCGTCATCAACCCATGCACGTATGACTCTCCAAGAATCACATTTCGCTCTCCATCGGCCCTCAGTACAACTGGTATATCCAGCCCGGTGATCACCCAGATTTGATCCCCTGGCTTTGCGGTCTTCGGAACAAGGGCTAACCGCGCTTCCTCCGTAATTGCAAACAACCTCCCCGAGATATAGACTGAGAGAGCGTGCCAGAAGGAGATGGCTTCAGCGTCGTCGGGGTCCTCAAGGTCATCGCCATTCGCGTCTGTCGTTTGTGACCCGCTGACCGACAACTCGCCCCTTTTTCCATTCTTTCGCCCCAGAGCGATAAGATGAGACAAGCCAACCATATTTCTATGATGCTCAGAATATCGTCCGCCTGCACACATCGTCTCAGTGAAAGCTGAGTAGACGGCAGTTTCACTCCGGCAATTCGGCCACGGGATGGTTTCAAGTTCCTCCACTAGAAAACTCAGAAAATCTTCGAGGCCGAGTGCAGGAAATGTAACCAGACTGTCAGTATCGGAAAAGCTGAGTTGGCAGTTTGCATGATAGTACTCGTGGAACCTGAAACACTTCCGAATAGTATCAGCCCGGATACCGAGTAGCTTAAGATGTGGCCCCTCGATGGTAGGCGGGCACTCCGGCAGAGCAGGGCCACCTGCGCTGAACACCACACCCCGTGAAGGGCGCGAGATGTCGTTGAGTTTCGCGGCGATATGCCAACGTATCACCCACGATGGGTAGCCGTCAGCGAGACTCTCGCGTGTATGCTCAACTGCAACCAAGAACCTCAGACCGACGGTCTCTAGAAAGAGTTTCGTCACTTTAACATAAAGCTCATTCAAATCCTCTGTGTAGTCTGGTTCGATAGCTGGTCGTTCACCATCTCCGATTTGGGCAAGAGGGTGGCCGAGGAAGGCGTATATGCGGTCCCTGGGATCACTGCACGACAGCAACGAAGCGTGATCCAGCAAGTCGAAAAACGTCGGGTCCCACTCCCCCTCCCCCTGTCCCCAAGCCCCCCAATCCAACCACTGATGGATTTTCAGGGTACTGATTTCATACCGTAACAGCCGAGTCTGTCGGTTCGCCCACACGGCCGTCATCACTAAGTCCCGATAGCCAAACTCCTCCTCCCCATACAGCACCACCGGCTCCCTTGCCAACCCTACCTCCTGAATCACCCACACCCTCCGAAACCACGGCCTCCCCATCACCTCCGCCAACGCCTGCCAGGCACTGTCCGCATTCCGAAGCCACTCATCCCCATCCCCATCCCCGTCCTCATGATTTCCCGTATCTAAATCCCTTCCTCCGTCCCGAAGAAACTTTGACTTCACCTTCTCCACCAACCCCTTTACCTCCCTCTCCGCCCCCTCCGTCGGCGCACCGCCCATGCACACCAACACCCGCTCAGCGCGTGCATATATCTCGCCCATGAATGCTACCTGCGCGCTGCGTTCGGCGTCATCCGCCTGATTGATGCAGATCGCATCAGCCCAGATATAATGTGGAACTGCATCGGCAGGACAAACGCGCCGCAGCGCCCAGTGGAGGTTGGGCGTGATTTTGGCGATGGCGTTGTTGCATGTTATTTGGTGCAGGGGGGTGTGGGGATCGCCCCAGACGTAGGAGATGGCGGAGTAGGGCGGGGCGGAGGAGAGCGGGTGGGTTGAGATGGTGCTTGTGAGTGGTGCAGTGGGGGAGGCGGAGGGGTGGATTTGGAGGAGGCGGATGGTGCGTGTTGGTGGTGGGGGGAGGGGGAGGTAGATGTGGTAGGGAAGTGGTGTTGATTTGAGTGTTGTTGACATTGGATCTCCCGTCTTTAGAGTGAATAATCGTCGTACTGACAAGTGTAGTTGTTGGGAACACGTTGATGGCGGGAAAGAAAGGACGCGGCGTCTTAAAAACCCTGGAAGGCCCCACGTGGCACGTGGTCCCCAGAGGGCGTCCTGTAAAACGAAATACCAATGGGTTCAGTTTCTTCGCTTGACACCTCTCATTCGCTAGCATAGCCACAAGACATGTGCGATTTTCAACGAAATATCCGGAACCGGGACCGGGAAACTGCAGTGCAACTAATTAACCATAACTAAAATATCTGGCTACCTTAGGTAGGTAGGCACACTATGTAATTCGTCCGATTCGTCCGTACCACATGGCCGCCCAGGATGATCAAAACTGAAAACTGGCGACAGTTGAGACCAAAGAACAGCAGCTTCTCAATCCCTCGGCCCCTCCTCCGCCACCGCATCCTCCAAAATAACCTTGGCTGCTTCATAGCTCGCCATACATGTAAACACCCCCACAATCGAAAACGGACTCGGCACCCTCAACCCCTCGATCCCCCGTACCCCAAACTGTCCATCACAACCATCGCCACGCCCCCGTTCAAGTCTCCGCCATTGACAACCCATCGTACCTCTCCTTTGGTTCCCCGCTTATCAGCTTGCCCATCATTGCTCAGGCTCTCAACGCGATGATGCGTGTTGTCCAGGGACTTTGGTTGGCGCCAAGAAACCCATCTGTGCATTGATGAAGATCGTGACGTGGAACCATTTATGTCGCTTGACTGGGAGGGGTGGGCAGTCTTGTTTCTACCTGTCGAGTTCCGCTTTGAGTTCCCGATGTCTGACTCCAAGGATAAGGTGCCGGCCTGAGTCACTTCAGGAGGGCAGTGAGCCCATGCTCCAACGTGAAGGAGGATGAGAGATTTATCGCCGAGCGAGGCAGGCACCTGAGTGTTGGACATGGTAACGAGCGAGGTTCCGCTGCCGGCTTGAGCTTAACGTTTGAGAATGGAGAGCTCATGTTGGCGTTCTTGAAGCAAACCGACTTGATCTTGATATAAGTATCACCACTCGACTTTGGTTCTGTAACTTTGTCCGCATTTGGGCCATTGGGGCTTGCGCCCGCAATGTGCATTTTTCTTCTTCCTTATTAGGATAAAGAAATTTCCGCACTTTAAGGCGAGATGCTTTTGGGCAAAAGCATCGACGTTGTCGAAAACCTGATCATTCATCATTTGACTCATGGTTTGCGTTTCACTTGATCTGGATTACCCCTTCTGGTGAAGGGATTTTGAGCGTCGCTGATCAGTGCTATTGATTGGCCCAAGGAGTGAGTGGGGGGATGCTCCCTGTGCTAGTCCTAAAGCGGAAGTGGGAATTCTCAGTGCGTGGGCTCCGCTGTTCTGCATTCACCTCTGCTCCACTTCAGCCTGGCACCAACTCCTTGACGTACCCGTTGGTCCTCAATGCACTGGAACATGAATGCTCCTTTCTAAGTCACTTCAAACTACTGCTCGCTACCTAGACTCGACGTGCTATCCGAGCCGCCGTCGCCTGCTCCACCAAGATGTCGAAGCCGAAGCCATTCAAGTTTGTCTGGGAAAGCGGTTCCAGCGCACCGCGGGCAGCAGCACTATCCGATTCAGACTGGGAAAGACACCGCGAAACCATTACCGGGCTTTATCAGTCCATGACGCTGAGTGAAACAATGAGGCAAATGCGAAAACGGGCTGGCTTCTCTCCATCGTAAGCATCCTTTGCAACACCCATGCACCAAGTCTTCTAATTGAACCGGCACGTACAGCCGCAAGCAATACGTGCTTCAGCTCGACAAATGGCGTGTTCACAAGTACAAACGCTCACACGGGCCGTCGTTGGCGGATGAAAATGGCGAGATGGCGTCGGCGGGTCGAGAGAATCCAAACAGCCAGAGTGAGAGATGCAGCCTGTAGTCGATATCACGTGCAGCGCTGACCATTATACCCAGTCTGCCCTGGAAGTGGTTCCCTGCACCCACCGGAATTACTGGAATGCCCGGACACGAGGCTTAGTAAACGACGGAAGACGGAGAGCGACGCTGGCCCGGATACAGAATCGAAGAGTGGCTTGTTGTCGTCGCCATTGGGGCATGTCCATACCTGCTCCAAGGAGACGACTGAGCGTCAGGACAAGCCTCATTCGGCGCCGCTTTCAGATTGCTGCACTGCTCCTGAGGATGCTATCCCCCTTGGGAAGGCTGAGCCTTTCGAGCTTGCTGCCGAGTTCTTGCTGCATTCCCAATTCTACGAGGATTCATTTCGCATCTTCTCCTTCCTTCTAGATTGGAGGCGGACTCAGCCTAGCCTACGATGCCCTTTCCATACCAGCTTGTCTCGCCGGGCCGAAATCGGTTGCGCTCGCTCAGCAGTTATCAGAACAGATGTCGACAAAGCCGAACAACGACTGTGGACGAGCTGTGCTTGGTTTGCTGAGCAGGGGAGCGACGGAACGGAGTTCCTACCAAATGTAAGAGTGTTGACTTCCTGTCTGCGCTGGATCTTGAAGGAGTACACCGGTTCCCCGTTAAAACGTCCGTTTGATTGGATCGACTGGCCGCGACCCAAAGAAAGAGGTGCCGATTTTGTCGACTTTTTCAGTGCACTATGGATCAAGTTAAGAAACGAGGATACACGCGGAACCCCCCCGGAGCGGTCTTCGGTGCCACGAGAGGAATTTGGCATCTCACCCATGGAGCTGTTAGTAGTCATGGCCACCATTGTGACCGAAGAAGACTCAACAGTTGCGATCCGAGGACATGCTGAGGCGCCGACGGATCAACCACAACGGGATGCTATTTTGAAACTGCTCAAACTCCAGGAATCAGAACTCTCCAGACGCTTTCTCCGTGTCTTTGCCAATCTTGGGCGTCTCTGCCCTCGAAGGATTATCTGGGAAAGCAGCAAGGACCTAAGTGGCGCGAACTTCAGGGGATCGGTCTTGGATTTTGCGCAACAATGCTTCGACATACCCATCCGGTCTCTCACGGGTTATACCATGAGTGCTTCGAGGTTTTGCAAAGAAGTGAGACAGCCCTCGCTGCCAACCTCCGGGTCTGTCCAGCTGGGCATGCCCGCCACACCTAGTACTACCAGTATGCTGTGGCCCAGCTCATACATGTACTCGATACAGGAGGTTGACCCTGCAACAAGCCTGGATATTTCGTCATCCGGCCAGAAGCCAGATGATGACGATCCCATCGCGCTATCCCCTGTCCCTGACTTAATCTCGCCGCTGTCCATTAACAAACGCAATGCAGAGCTCGATGCCGATGCCGATGCCGCTTTGGAGGCCGGAGTACCACTCGACTTGCTTTTCCACCATGCCGACGACTCTAGCCCAGCTCCCACCAAGCCAGCGGCGAAATCTCCAACCACACCCTTACACCCTCTGCCAAGCAGCAAACCATCGAGTACTTCCTGTTCGCTTTGGGAACTTCAGTTCCCACCATTGAATGACTCCCTTCAATCGCCAGATCTCAGATCGATGGCGGCCCTGCGAGACCTTGCAGCTGAAACGGTTGGCTTGCAATCAAGCAAGCTCTCAATCGACCTCCCGTCGGCGGTTCTGGGAAAAACGAGCTGGAATAGCGTTGGCAGTGCTTTGCAGGGTTTCAGTGGTGTGTCTGGTCATGGTGCTAATTATCAGGCTGGCACTATAGCGAGCGACGGCGCTTCAGGAAGTCTCGCGAGGTTACTCACCAAGGGCAGATGACGAAGCATGGGACGGCCGTGGTGGGTGATCCTACGGCGGCGACAGCTACGCATATTATGCAGGCGACGGAGAGCGGCAGGACGAAGGTGGTGGGGCTGGCTTGGGTAAATTTCGGGGTGCCATTACTGTGGGCGCGAATGTTTGGATGGCTTCGAGGTGATGGAACACGTGGCGGGTATGTACTTGTCGCATATGGTTTGGACACGGTTAAATGTTTGAGTCAACCGGCTAACCGTCAGGTGTCACAATCGTAGCCATGGCTCAGACGATAGCTAATACGACCATTTGGACCATGGTATAGTTTACGGCTTCAGTGAGCGAGCACGCAGATACCCAAAATATCCATGAGCAAGTCGCCCCCAAATTAGAGATGTGAATGGCTTCAGCTAGCACGGGCCACCAACAATCACCTTCCCCCTTTCCCAAATACTAATACATCAACCCCAAAACCACCCCCACCAAGCTTCACCTCCCCAGCCTCCCCACCGCCCCCCACAACAAAGACTGCGCATACATCACATGCATCTCCATCAACACCCACGGCAGCCTCCCAAAGTTCCTCCTCCCTCCTCCCCCCGGATCCATCCGTTGCGCCTCAA
>Ga0247758_1001492_pt1 | contig 16981 bp, 17 predicted proteins | sample UWRJL156409C4_FD_180950 | JGI IMG/M metagenome (GOLD analysis project Ga0247758, IMG submission 180950) | Plant litter microbial communities from Arlington Agricultural Research Station in Wisconsin, United States - UWRJ-L156-409C-4 | ecosystem: Environmental > Terrestrial > Plant litter >...
CCTCCAAGATCGACCAAAAACCCTCGAGACCCTCAGATCCGCTGCGCATCACCTTTCCCAGCTGCCCACTGCCAACTGCCCGCCGCCCACCACTTCCTGCACGGGAAAAAAAACTCAACCTCTATTAAAACAAGTATTCCCCTCGTAATGGCATTATAACCTCCGGCCCCCGGGCGCAATTACTCTCTACATTCTTCCCACCTTCCGATTCATCCCTTTTGGTCGCCAAGCACGCCGCCAACCAACCGGCATTACAGCGTGTAGATCTCGGCCGTTTTTGTGCCCTCGACACCGCGCCACGACTGCTGCGCAGGGCTACACAAATCTCGCCTTACGGTGCCAAACAGGCTTGGCAGGGAACGATTATCGGTCCAGAGGCTGTACGGGAATACAGAGACATCAGACACAGCATTTATAAAGGGCGCCGTCCGCCCGTCACCGTCCGAAGGCCCCTACCACTTGAGGTGCTGGTCAGCAGAGCTATCAGCAGCCAGCCACCACGCGATCCCAAAGTCCGCTGGGTATCCGCCGCCTGTCTCATAGCCGGCCGGATTCCACTGCTCTGGGAGACGATCATTGACGTGAGGAAGTTTTAGGAAGGTGGTGTGGTGTCCTGCAGCAACCAGCAGTGCGCGACAAAGTCGGTTGTCAGAAGGGTTCGATCGGTAACGCCGATTGATAATCGAGAAAACCAGTTTACTGGGCCTTTCTCCCCTTCGAGGTTTGGGTGTCCTTGTCCTCGGTCATTCTGCAGCCCTCTGCCCTGTGGCGAGTGCTGTGACTGGTTGGCGGGGTCCCTTCTGCCTACCCTGCTGGGTCACCCCCATCTCACCGAAGCCCCTTCCACAATGGCCGTCTCGGTGCTAGCTGCTGCGGCAACGCAGACCTCTTCTTTAGGTATCTTTACTCTTTTTAACATTAGCCATGAAAGGCTGCCACTCGCACCATTCTCTCCTTCTTCTAACATTATTCCTTACAAAGCGTCGCCGCCCAACCCCACCGTAGCAACACAAGCTCAGACGCAGCAACCACAAGCTGTTGCCGCTTCTTCCGTCGCGTCGTCATCCACAGCTGCACCCGTGTCGATTGCCAACCCCGCCCCCAATACCAACACCAGCTCCAGCTTCTCTAGTCTCTCATCCTCGCCCCGCCAGTTTCCCACCGACCTCACCAGCTCTATTCTTGAAGAGGGCGATGAGACCGAAAGCGAACCCTCAAATGAGCCAGTGACGCCTGTGAGCGGTCGACAATCCCAGGACTTTCACGCCCTCGCCAATTCCGACGTGCATCCCGAAGTCGTCCACGATTCACTCGCCACGGACCAGGAAGCCACCTCCTTTTCTAGCGTGCGAGCCACCACCGGCCCTGGGTTAAAACCGACCCTCGCCCTCAACACCAACGCCACACCAAGCAGGAATCAGCAACAGCGACCAGAAAGTGCAGTTTCATTGACGCCTATTCCCGCAACACCATCATCCGAACAGGAACCAACACCTGTTCCTCTCTCCAGACGGTCAACCCGTGGCTCAACCTCCAATTTCAAGCGCAGTATGTCCAGCTTCTTCAAGCGAAGTAATTCGCAGACGGACAAGGCTGCAATGGGAGGTGCACCCCATTCCGCGCTTGTGTCTGACGTCAACCTTCCCGGATCCTCCCAGCGGAAGACCCCTTCCCGGAGGTGGTCAATGAACAAGAGCTCGGCTACTACCCGCTCAAACACACCACCTTCGCCGAGCTCGCCCTTGGAGATGGCCGTGAAGACCAAGGAACAGGCTTCCACGCCGACAGTGCCTAACTCGGACGTCTTTTTCGAAGGGAAAAAGAAGGCGCGCGCCGCGACCGGATTCAGTCTGCGCTCACGCGTGGCTAACGCGAAGAGGCCACAGGCGCCCTCCAGGCGACGAGCGAGCAGCTTCGACTATTCCAAGCAGCAGGATGTCGAGGGTGCAGGCCCTGATGATCCGATCCACATGATGAGGGAACCATGGGGCCTACCAGCAGAAACAGGTACGGGTGTCAAGGCACGCCGCATGAGCCTGAGTCTGCCTGACGATTTCACCGTGGATGTTGCAGAGCTTTCAACCGAGTATGAATACCACCACAAATTCCTGGGTCGTCACGGCAAGCACCTGGGCAAGGGCGCCACGTCCAAAGTCACTTTGATGGAGAGAAAAGGCTCGCCCGGTGAACTGTACGCCGTCAAGGAATTCCGCGGGAAGTCTTCGAGCGAAACGCGCGAAGAGTACGAGAAAAAGATCAAGTCGGAATACACGCTAGCGAAGAGTCTACACCACCCCAATATCGTCGAGACAGTACGATTATGTACTTCCCATGGTCGGTGGAACCATGTCATGGAGTATTGCCAGGAGGGCGATTTGTTCAATCTAGTAAACAAAAAGTTCCTCAGCAACGAGGACAGGGAGAAGGACCGACAGTGCTTGTTCAAGCAGCTGGTTCAGGGTGTCAATTATCTCCACACGAACGGCGTCGCCCACCGCGATATCAAATTGGAGAACCTGCTCATAACCTCCGATAGCAAGCTCAAGATCACTGACTTTGGTGTCTCTGAGGTCTTCAGCGGCATCCATCCTGGACTCAGGGAAGCGGGCGGCCAATGCGGCCAGAGTATGGGCGAGTTGAGGCGCTGTGCCCCCGGCATCTGCGGCAGTGAGCCGTACATCGCGCCAGAGGTCCTTACGAAGGGGGGCGAGTACGACCCACGGTCTCTGGATGTCTGGAGTTCAGCGATCGTCATGATCAACCTCATTTTCAACGCTCCATTGTGGAGGAGGGCCCAAGTCCCCGGAAATCCCAACTACGAAGCAGTCGTCAAGGCCTGGGAGAAGTGGAAGAGGAGAAACCCAGATGGCGACATCGAGAAAGCGTTTGCAAACAACGACTACCCCTTCGTAACGGCCTTTGACGAGTTCGTCAAGCCGCCAGCACTGCGCCGCCTCCTCATACAGATGCTCAACCCGGACCCGGAGAAGCGGATCACGATCGCTGAAGTGGTCAAGAACCGCTGGGTCAAGAATATCGAATGCTGCCAGCTGGAGAGCTACGACGACCCCTCGAGAATAATTGACGCATCTAAGAAGGCAAGTCTGAAATGTGGGGGCTCAAAGACGTTTTGCCACAACCATCTGCCTCCCAAGGAGTCCAACACGCACTCGCTCGGCAAAATGCCCGGACAACCTGGTTATTGACACTGAGTCTGGAAGGCACACACCGTTTCTTTATCCCATTTTAACATGACTTGTAATGTTTCTTTTTCGGTTTCGTTCACAGACGGGCATTTATACATTGTTGGCGTTGCAGGCTCGGGCTCATCATATCACAAGGCAGCATGTCATTATCTGGCTTAGCTCACCAGGCGTTTTCTTTTACGAATATCGGGGGCAACTATTGATTGGCAGTGGGTCGGCTGGCTGGATGTCTTTATTTACATAAGTCGATGGCAGGAATTACATTACGTTGCTGTTATTTACCTATACTTGAGGCGGCTATACCTCGTCCTGTTTTCTGTGTGCCAATCTGCGGTTGGGTACCGAACGCTTTTATTCACTCCGACTCGAATTTGTGACGCAAGCCATCCTCCCCCTTTTTGCACAGGCACACGAAGAAATATGTGGCCTAACACGTCCGCGTCGCCATCGCCTTTTTCTTGGACGGTTTTGATCTAGGTCTCAGACTCGAGGATGCAAAGAAGACGGCGACAAATATCATCCGAAACAGAGGGCCGCAGGGTGGAAGCCGACAAGATATTGGAAAGGGAAGATGGGTGAAACAGGAATGTCGTTGCTATCAAAACCGAAAATTCACATAACATCATTGAACTTTGATCTGCCACGCCCGCTTGCCCATGTTACCGTTGCTACCGGTGCTGGTGAGCTCTCTGGGAGTAGGTGTGACAAGAAGATTGTCTCAGGGGGGGGTTCAGAAAACCCCAAAGTACGTGTACCGCCTCAGGTGGACTCACGCAACACGCAACGGAATAATTAGAGAATACGACACCACCCGCTTGGTTTACTTGGCTTTCCCCGTGTTGACTGGGTTGCTACCGAGCCGGGTGCCTTCTCCAGGTTTTTTGTTCCTCGTGTGTGGCCCGTGTGGGTAGGCGGGTTTGTTGGAGAAAGCCTAGCCATCATCATTTCAATTTCATCCCGACATGTTCCGCAGCGTCCGCTTAGATTGGGCTTATTTTATCACGCCCACGAACTGCTTGGCCAGCAGACAGCAGGGGTTCATACCACGTGGGAAGACGTGATCACATGGAGTGGTTTGTGGCACCCTTCGGTTTTCCCTTCTGGAACGTTTTATTGAATGGGAATCGGATCGCCATACATTCATCAACATCATTTTGATGCGAGTTTCCTGCTCGGTTGGCCGCTAGGGCGAGGGAATGCTGGTTGGTCCGGTTCGGTCTTTGCTTTCATGGCCCACGGGTTTGAGTGGTTGGTTGGGGATTGTTGATTGATTGCTAGTGCCTTTGTTTGGCTGGGCTAACGAGGCGGAACACCGTATTGTACATACATTTTGCATCTGCATTTACATTTACCTTCCTTCCTTGCGGGCAGGCAGGTTTTCTGGCATTTGGGTTCTTTCCTTTCCCCGCGTTACGCGTTGGGATATCAAGTATGATGCGGAGAGTTGCACTCGGAATGGATTTGGCTTTGGCGGCTGGACCGGGCGGGGATATAGGTAGCAGACTAGTGTCAATTGCGAACTGATGTTCTTCACTCACTAGAGAGTCGAGATCGCGATCGTGAAAAGAGGAGCGGCTGCTTGCTGTAAGCGAGACCGAGCAGCCAAGACGGATGGTGATGAACAGTCCGCTCGCCTCTGTTTAGGTGTGTGGCTTCCTGTGGGAAAGGAGAGTGGCCGACCAACCGACCCCTCACTCTGCCATCTTCTTTCGGGTTCGGGATGAATGAGGATTTGCTCGTCAGCGGCGCGGCGCGGCTTGGTGAAGGCTAGGCACAGACGGCCCCCTCCTTCTTTTTTTTTTTAGAGAAAGAGAGGGAGAGTAAGATGGAGACGGCGAGGTCATTTCCTGTCATCATCGCTTCATCCTTCCTTGGGCGACCACCACACAGGGTCGTACTACCAAGAGTTTCTATTTCATTGGCGTTTGTCACTGGCAGTTCACTACTTATCCGACGGCTTGGCTGGCGAATTGTCATTGAACTTGGCATCGGGGAAACTGTCTAGAAGGCTGTTGTGTATTGCGAGGGAAGCTTTCTTCTCCTTTTCTAGCCTAGGGACGGACTGGCTGATAGAGGAGGAGGAGGAGGAGGAGGAGGAGGAGGAGTGCACCGCGTAGGGTGTGAGAAACAGACGGATTACGCGGGTTGATTTCCCGTCTTTCCCCGTCTCCCCGGAAAGACCGCATTCCCCGCGGCGTGCGGGTGTGATTGATGAATGGACGGAGGCGAACCTACGAGATATGGGGCCCGACTCTGGCTGACTGGTCTGGACCAGTCCAGTCTAGCCGAGCGTGCGCCGGTGTCATGATGAGTGTTTGGCGTGTTTTGCCTCCTTTTTCTCTCCTTACGGCGCTGAAAGCGATGGGAGACACGGAGACTAGGCCCATCTCCCTCGGAGACGCCGTGTCGTGTAGCGGGGGAGTCTGCCTTAGCATCGCCCCTAGCTTAGAGCCCGCCGCGATGCTGCCACGAGGAAGCCCATCACGTACAACCGGACAGATAGCTTTCAGTTTTGACTCAATGGTGACGGAGAGCATTGGCGCCGAGCGCCGACTGGGATGGAGCGCTGGGCTGCTTGCTAGTGGAAGAGAGAAAAACAGATGGATGTTGGATGATGTCAAGGCGTAGGTGTAAGGGCCGCCCATCATCATCAATCATGCCCTGGGCGAGTTCGGCCCGGTCCAATTTATCATGACCAGTCCCAAGACGTCGCAATGCAGCGGGACACAAGCCGAACACCCCCCTTTTCCTCGGTCTGGCGCTACAGCTGCCATATTGCGAATGCCACCGGCCTCGAGAAGACGGCAGGCTTATCTCTCCTCTGCTCTGGCGCTAGGCAGCGAGTGGCTCCTTCCTTCCATGTCCAAGACATGGCCAGACATGTGCAGTGCAAGTGGGGAAAACTCTTCATCGTTTTGTGGGAAGCGCCGCTGCGAGGGCAAGGACTCTCAGCCAGCCCGGTGAGATTCCGGGCATCCAGTGGAAAGCGGAACAGAGGCAAAAGCGAAAATTCCAGCATGCAGGCCGGGCCAAAAGGATGGGATCACGACATCTGTGCATGGCGTGGGGGAGAGCACCGAACCTAGGTACGGGATACCTTTCCCACCCGCTTTGGCTCGTCCACAGCTGCCCTGCAAGACCACACCAAACCTGTGTTGGTGCAGTGCCTGTATTCTCCGCCGAAAGACTTGACATAAGGTTCCTCGGCATCGGAGTCCCTGCATCCCATGCCCCGCTTTCACGGCCCTCCTGTCAATTGATACGGCCGCATTTCCAGTCGCCGTCGTCCCAATTGCTCCGGTCTTGTCCGGCCACTTCGCGATGGCTGGACAGAGCTCGGCCTTTAAGGTTAGGGGTTCTGCCAAAATTGCTATCGAGGATGTAGGGGAAAAAGCAGCGCGGAGTCGCTGCTGGTCGTGCTCCGAGGCGCTTCTTCCCTCCCTCGTCCTGTCCTCTCACCACCACTGCGCCGGCCAGTCACCACACCCCGAATCCGCTCCAAAGCTGACCAGTCATGAAAGACTCCCTCTCAACCGAAAGACAGCCTGAATTCAGCCGAGCCGTCTGTATTGACTTTGGCTCCCAGACGCCTCCTTTTACCAATGCCGATAAGCGCGCCCAAGCCGTTTCCCGTTTTTATCGCATCGTCCAACATTTTGGCCCTATCGAAGAAAACAACCCTTCGAAACCGTACAACCGCGCTACTCTCATCCGCCTCACCTTCGAATATGCACGATCGCCCGAATCCCAAGACCGGTTCCTCGCCTTCTTCTTCCAGTCGCTTACCGTGGGTATGCTGGATGACGAGCCTGTCGATTATGCCGACCCCTGCCTTGGCGAGGCCTTTTTAGGCGTTGCCGAGTTTCTTATAACCAACTTTTTCCTGCCCTGTAAGTACAATTACTCTCTCTTTACTGTATGAAGCCAGCTAACGAGTCTCCAGTGCGCGCCTCTGCCTATAAGACACCGCGGCCCTCTCCTGCCCAGCACTCAGCCCTCCTGAAGGTGCTCTCCCAGGAGGAGCAGCGGCGGATCGACGATTTCGTCGGAACCCCCGAACGTATCTTAGCCCTTCGCACAGACTGCCTTGAACGTGATCGCAATCGCTGCGTCGCTACAAGTGCTTTCAACAGAGATGAGGCCCAAGCCCGGATAGATCGCCACGGCCAAGCCCTAGACGATGATGGGAACCTCCTTACCGCTAGCCAACGTTTTGCTGCTCTCGAGGTGGCACACATTATCCCGTATGGTCTGACCAAGGTTGAGGACAACGGCCGTGTCGGTGAGGGCAAGAAAGCAGCCATCGCCATCCTTAACATGTTTGACCTCGGTGTTGCCAACCTTATCGAAGGTGTTGATATTAACCGGCCGTATAATGCTATTACCTTGAGCCACGATATGCACAAAGAATTTGGGAACTTGAAGATCTACTTCAAACATCTTCCTGAAGATGCCCCTTCTACCTATTACATCGGTACCTTTCGTGCCCCCTTCTTGGTTGAACCTATTCCCTTGACAAGGACTCTCTTCACACATCCAACTATTGACCCTCCGTCACAACGCCTTCTTACACTACACTACGCCATTGCTCACATTCTCCATATTTCGGGGGCTGGTGACTATATCGACGAGATTCTGAGGGACATGGAACTTGGTTTTGTATGCGAGGATGGATCGACGCAGCTAGGCCTTATGGTGCAGCTGGCCTTGGGCGTGCATGGCTGATGCCACTCCTATCTGATGTGAGATGGCTGCGTGTTGAGAACCGCCTGTAGTTTAGATAGAGAGTACCCGGTTTTTTACACAGCCCTCGTTACATTACACTATATTGCTTTTAGACTTACCATTTTGCTTATGTACGGTTAATGTTTATGTCACTGTCAGAAACACGGCACACTGGATTCTGTGGATTTGATCGGGTTGCAACTGCTTGATTGTATTGCTTGCCTGGTTCTGACTTCCGGCCAATACCTTCTTCAGAAGTCAGCTCATAATTGTAACCTCTGCTCACCACAGGCCGCTGCCTGGTACAAGATCACAAAACTCCGCCGCTCAGGACGGCGAGCGGGGACTCGGCCACATCTCCCCCAAGGAAACGCATAGTGGCCAGAAGCAGCTATCCATCCTGACCTCGTGGACCTCGATCTGGCGCCGCCCAGCTTTCTGGTCATGACTTCCTTGTCGTGTGGCGCGTCGGAGCTGGGGGGCAGCCGCAAGCGCGGGGCGCCTGAAGTCCGTAGGACGCAGGCTTGGTAGGGCGTGTCGAGAATGGCCGAGCTTCGTGGAACTCTTCGGGACCAAAATTTGGTACAAGGGACGAGAGAAAAGGGGTTGATCGCCGTTGTTTCTTGGCACTGCCAAGGAGCAGTCCAAGTCCCACATTGCCACGTGGGTAGCTGCAGCACCGTGGCAACGGAAACCCAGCGGCAAGCCAATCACGACCGCATTCCACACGCAGCGCGAAATGCCAAACATGGTCCACCATTTTGATCGCGAAGACATGCTACCTGCGCCCCAACGTTCACACAATGCCTCCCACTGCAGACCTGCTCGAGGCATGGCTGGAAGACCTCATCCAGCAACACACTCGCGCCGGCGACATCCAAACAACCTGTGTTGACGCTCGTGCTCCCGGTCGAAATCAGATTCGCGCCATGAGCGACTCCAGCGTTGCCCCACCTGCCGCTGGCCGACGACGCCAGCCATTGCGGAGCGTCAGAACCGACGAAGACGTGCCAACCGGCCGCTTATCACGACTACATCTCAGCCAGTCCGTGCCGTTTCCCTCGTTGCTTCCTCCGCCCGTCGTTGCCGATGCGCCGTCGTCCTCCACAGACTGGGAACGCGACCCGCCCAACGACCCACAGTGCTGCTGGCAGCTCTCAGAGAGGGTCAAGGTCGCGAAGCCCCGTAAAGTCACCGCTCGATCTCCGATTTACCACTAAGCCGCTGCGCTACGAGCCTGCCCTTCCCACCGTCAGCGCCATCTCCTCGACACTCTCTGATGTGGACAAGTCGCTGCTTCGTGATCTCAAGAGGTTTGCAACCGGCCAAGGCACCATCCCCCGATCTGTGCAGCACGAGGTGGAGGATGTTTTGGGAGAACTCGATGAGGTCGTGTCTTGGATGCTGAGAAACGACGAAGACGGCACCGTCCTGCTGCGCCTGCGGCGCGAGTTTGACGACGTCAAGGATCTGGTTGCGCGTTCTATGGAGTGCGACGTCATGAAGATGTCTGAGGCAGCCTGGAATACCGACGTCCATATGCCGCTTCTCAATCTAGCTTTGCGAGGGTCTCCGGCCGTGGGAGCTTACAATATGTTTGTCAGCCTCTTGTCGTTTCCACCCCCATCACCTGATTCACTTGCTGACACCCAGCCTTGACCATGCTCTACAGAACCACCGCCCGGCCATGCCGAGAACTCCTACCAAAGAGCCTTGCCGTCGAGGAATCCGAGGCTAAGCTTGTCGATTTGTCTATCAACGTACGACCTGAGATGGAGCCAGCTGTTGCAGAGCATATCCGACTCCTCCTAGCTGCCGAGCCAGTTGCGCTCCGGACCATCAACCAATCCCTATACAAGCTGCTGTGCTGGCGGCCGTCGGCTGTTTGTATCGAGACTAAAGGGGCCGCCAGCGGAGGTACAAATGAGCTGGAGGCAAGGTCACAGCTCTTGCAGTGGACGTCGGCGTGGCTTACCCGAATGCGCCGCTTCCTCCATGCGCGCTCAGTCGGTCAAATTGGGGCAGATGCCGCCATGGCCAAGCTGGGATTTCCTGTTATCATCGTGTCGTGCAGCGCATGGCATCTCTATTTGATCAAGGACACGTCGGCCGCCGTCACCATGTACAGCATCCTGGAACTGGGAAACACGCACTCAGTGCTGGGCATCTACAAGCTTTTATCATCTCTTCGGAGGCTCGCGGAATGGGCAAATGGACCGTTCTGGAGCTGGTTCAAGCAAGACATTCTTGCGTTCCAGGCTACGGAGATGTCACAACCTTCTTAGCATCCTGAGGGTGGTCCTTCAGAGTGGAAATGTCGATGGCCTCCCAGATTTTTGACATCGGAGCTATGAGAGATGTCGATGATGAGGCTAATAGCTACACTGGGTAAACTCACTAACCAAGCTAAAATGTGATCACCGCCGCCTGAGCAAAACATGCGATAGCCCCGAAGCCCAACTCTCCCCATTGGTCAAGATACCCACCCAATACGCCCATGACAGCCTCACCCTTGGGCCCCCGCTCTTTCTCACCACCCAGAAGCTTGCTCAACCTGGAACGGACGGAAACTCACACCTCTGCTTCGGGTTGCTTGGGCTCAGCTGCTGCCTTGCTCCTCAGATCTACCTGTCACATCTCACCAAGCATCAGCACACCAAAATCTTACGATATCAGCATCGCTGGGTGGCATATTCCAAAGGCAGTTCTTCATTCCGACGACTTGAATCTGTAGGCCATTAAATATCTTTCTCCCCATGTTTCTTAGGAGCTGAGACATCATATCCTACAATGCCGATCACCGCTTCCCTGCTGCTAGCATACCCTGTTTGCTGGCTGTTTGTTGCAGTGACGCCGAAGACTCAGGAAACGCCAGGTAGAGGTTTCCTTCTAGGTATGTGCGGGCCGCCTCTCCGCTGTGATGTGATGATGGCATCTGCATCGACTGGTGAAAGAAACAGTACACCACCACCACCACTACTGGCAGCATGGTCGTCTTCATGGACAACCTTGCCCCCCCTTATATTACCCCTTTCCCGTCACCCCAGCCCTAGGTTTTCCCGTCAACGCATCCAACCCACTCAAATCATCACGCTCTAGGCGATAACCATGACTGTGAGAAGAACTCCAACTATCGTGAGATACTTGTCCCCCTCTCTGACCCACTTCCCTGTGCATTTGTCCCCCCGCTGTGACGGGCCTCTGCGCCGGTGCTCCGGCGCCACCACCACCACCACCACCAGCCACGCAGCTATCAATCTCCGTTGCAATCCACCCGAGGTTACCATTTATCCCCACGGCAGCATTCTTTATCGTCTTATCAGCCTCCTCCTCCTCCTCCTCTGCCTCCAATCGCTCCCACAATGAAGATGTGCGCAAGTCCGCGGCCAGGTCGCCGTACTGAAAAGTAAACCCCCAATTAGCGTTTTGTAGAAAAGGGGAAGCAGGAAGAGGAGGAGGGAGAATTACCATGTCCTTAAACCAGACAACATCACCACATTTCTTCTCGGGGCGCTCAACCGCTGTGGTAGGGTGGAGGGCTGCTGCAGTAGGGCGCAAAGCTGTGGTACTTCTAGGGAGGAGAGATTCCTTATGGCAGGGAGAGTTGTCATTCTCTGTCTTGGCCATCGTATGTTGTTGTTGTTGTTGTTGTTTTGTGTGTGTGTGTGTGTGTGTGTGTGCCTCGATATGTGGGCGAAAAGGAGTGAGAAGCATGAAGGGAATTTTATATCTTAGAATCATCTACAAGCCACCATCGGAAACACTGAATCATCTGTAACACACGACGAGCCTTAATTAGTATGGATGTAGCCGAGCACCACTAGCACATGCCACGCAATGGCTTTCTCTCGCGCGGGGGCTGAAGGGGGTGATGGCGCTTGCGGATGGATCTCATCGCTGCTAGTGTGAACTTGACAAACCTTCCTGTTTGGCGAAGCGAGACAAAGTTAAACGCACAAGACGAAAAAAAGCTCAGAGAGTCAAGGCTTGATGGGTGAAACTATGAAACAAAGGAGGATCTTGGATCCATTTCCTCAGACGGCGACCAAGCGGTGATGCTGCGGTTGTGGCGGACCCTCGTCATCTCCGCTAGACACATTCGGCCAGCAGGGCGAGGAGCTCTGCTGCCATCTCTTCCGTCCACGGTCCTGGTCCTCCTCATCCTCATCATCCGCATTGGCATCTAAGTCGTCGCTGTCATCCTGATTCTCGCTTCCAGCATCCGGCGCACCCTTCTTGGGGCTTCGGCTCCGGCTCTTAGCTCCGGGCGGTGCAAACTTGGTACGGCAGTCTAGTCCAGACACATTTTCGATCCTTACCTCGTCTCCCTCCACAACGACTAACTGTCGATCGGTATCGGCACGTAAGAAGATGCTCTGGGAGAGAACAGCCCAGGCAAAATGGGTAAGGAGAAACTCGATAGAGAGCTCTGATAGAGGTTGCACTGTGACGTTGTGGTATAAGGTTGCTAGCTCTCCCTTTGGCAGACCGAAGAGGACGTGGATAACCCATACGCCTTTTTTAGGCAGCAAGATAAAACGACCTTGATCAAAAAGGTGATGTAGATCAGATCGGAGGAGGAAGACGTTGCGTGCATCGTCAGTCGAGTTTGTGACAGGAGCTTCGGGACGAGACGAATACCGAAGCATCTGATTAGTGTTAAACTAGTGCTCCTCACTACGCGGGACAAGGTGGGCTGATTCTGTACCGAAGATGTTTTGAGAGATACGGCAGGATATATCTCGCGCAAGGACGGTCTGGTCGAACGAGGAGGGCTGAGGTAGGATTTTGGAACCTCGTGGGATCTGGAGGGCTGGGGCTGCCCATGAGGGGGGAAGGTTACCGTGAGGGAATTGGAAATGCGCAAACGACGGGATAACTGGATAGGGGATGCCGACTGCATCTGCGTACCACTTTTCGCGGCTACTACCAGTATTTCCTTAAAAGATTCTCAAACCACAAGCACAACATTCTCTTCAGGGGTCTCTACACCGTCGTAAATGCTTGGCTGAACACTGGGGCGCGAGAGAAATAGGAAGGAAGCCAGGCGATGTTCGCTATAATGGTGAGGTCTCGGGCATTGGCACTCCCGTTCCTGCCGCAATGCCATCCAAGTCTGGCACATATGCCCCGAACACTCCCGCCAGCGGCGCTGCTCCCACTCAAGGCGCTGCGCCCGCCACTTCCGCTGCTCCTGCTAGCGGCGCCGCTCCTGCCGAGGTTCAGTACGTTTATGTCATCCCTCCTGAACACCTTGACCATACGAAGAACTGGATCTACACCCGCATCGATGAAGCCTTGTTCGCGCTTTGCTTCGCCGCCCATTAAGAAGATCATCGACTGGGATATAAAATATGGCGACCGCAACAAAAAGGCATTTTACCATTTGAAGGTTGTCATCGTGACAATGGCTAAGGTGCTCGCGCCCTGCATCATCGCTGAGCGCAAGCTCAACCCCCGAAAGCAACGGAATGGGCATGGTGGCACAAGCTGGAAGCAGTCCAGGGACGCTCGAAAGATCGTCACTGATGTATTCCATTCACTGTCCGCCAACTCGCATTTTGATCGCTTCACGTGGATTAAGAACCCACAGCTTGAAGATGAGCAAGACCTGTCTACAATGGCACAAGCGCTGCTTCAGCGCAACATGGCGACAGATCCCCCTCCCCCCCGCCCCCCCCCTCAGACAGCGACAACAAGGAGGACGCAGCCCGCCCACGCCCAAAGAGAGGCCTTGACGTTTGACGTTGCGCCTGAAGCCACGACAGGCGCAGCCGATTTCAGGCTCGTTTGTGTTGGATGAGTGGGAGGATAAAATTTACGATGAGGATGACCTGATTCCGGCCAACAGGACCCGGTTCACTGCTGTTCGGCCATCGGCTGGCAGCTCTGCGGCCTTTGCGTCTCCCGAGGTGCTGGGACTGACGTCGCAGCTTGGCCTTGGCCTTGGCGCCATGAGTGGAGTTTCGTCTGGGCTGTCGCCTTCCATCCCTGCACCCGTCCCCGCCGACGCTACCGAGGCGCCTCGTCCCAAGCGCCCTGAGGAGCCCCACATAGCGTCGCACGAAAAGCTTGTCGCCATCAAGGAGGCCAGATATAAGGGCATCAGTACTCGGCAAAAGGAAGGCGATAATGGTCTACGGCCTAATCCCCCCCGCAACGCCAGCAGCGATTTTCCTACTCTTGTTATCGAAGCAGGAAATGCGGAATCACAGGCGGCACTTCGCATGGATAAGGATTGGTGGTTTGACAACTCGCCACCCCATCAGCCTCGAGGCGACGTGAGGATTGTTCTTCTCATCAAGGTGTACCCTCGGACAAAGCGCATCATCGTGGAACAGTGGTACCGTGGTCAGCAATCCCCCTCTCAGGTCGTTACCGTCTCGCCGCGTCCAGATAAGCCATTCTCTCTGTATGACAGCAGACATTGGATCGTGGAGGGAGCACCCATGGTCATTCCCTTCGGGGAGGTGTTCCTACGGTCGAAGCAGAGAAGGGAGACGGACCTTGTTTTTACCAAGGTGTTTTTTGCCGAATTCGCATGCCAATGCTGGGAGTAAGAGAGGAGGATCTCGTGCAAAGCTACCAGGCGGATGTAAGACTTTAGGTGCATGTTAAGAGGGGGAGGATCGGAGTGCGGTACGCGTGATGCCTTTATGAACTAAGAGACGGTGTTGGCTGTTAGTCAATGTACGAGAAGAGGGGGAATGGAAGATGCTCGGCCAGCTCCGTTGAACCGTTCTGTTCGAGAGGGGCATGACCGACCCGTCGCTCTCGTGCCCTCAAGATGAACACCCGCCTTCCCCGGCCCCACAACACTATCTTTTCGCAGCGCGAGTCGTTCTACTCGACCACACATCTGGATGCGCACACCATCTTGCATGATAACCTCGGTCCTCCGGTTGCGGCACGACGGAGCAGTCCTGTCTCGAGAAGTGCAGTAGCTGTGAAGCGAGGAGGAGTATTGTGAGGTTTGATCGAGCAGAGCGTCGTATCATCACGCACAACGCGCTCGAGGGCGCAAGGACGACGACGACGGGCTATCTCGGTCCGCACCGCACGTGTCATTCGCTTCCGTAACACCGTCCGGGCCCGTAGGAAAGGCTAGGCACAGTAGAGATTGTCGGCGTCGAGGGTTTGGTGGACGGAGAGTAGTGGGGTAAAGGAGTGGTTGGCTGTTGAATTGGGTGGTCAGTTATAGTGAAGAGAAGAGAGAGGGGGGGAGGGGGGAGAGGGGGTTGTACTCCAACCATCATGACAAACATCCCGGAGACAGTATGAGGTTGGGGAAAGCGGACCATCGTAGCGCATGAATCAAGTGATAGCTGTTGGATCAGGTAATCAAGCATCGCCTCGCCTTTGGTAGCTGCGCTGTACTTCTTGAGGATCGGGGAAGTAGCGCGAACTAAGGGGGGTGTAGGCGATTGTCGGTAATCTTGTCGCAAATTTGAAGGTTACGTCGCGCAAGTGACGCGTGATGGACCCGGTAAACATAATGGCCGTGTTACCGAACATGCTCTGATCGTTGCGAGCGGCTGATCGGGCAAGAGTGGTCGGATTTGTGGGTTTGATGGTGGCTAAACCCGCGAGCCTCAACGAATTCGGAGACTGTCGAGTGGGTGTCGAGAGCAACGCGGGGCCGGAAAACCGGATCTCGGGAGGGGCAGAGCCGCAGTATGTAGAATTCCACGTCGTGGCCCTGTCTGGAGTTCGACTGCTGGATTTGAACGCGGGTTGTATGCCCTCGGCGGGTCCAATGTGTGGAGAGGAACATTTGGAGACAGCGACACGCGCACATTTGTGAATTCAGTCGGCGGGGCAGACGGTTTGAGCAAGCATGTGCCTAAGGTGTGGCGGTATGTGTGGCTATGCGCTCCAATGCGGTGGGGCAATCTTGGGCACTCAGGGCTGCGACGATACCGGCAAGCCCCGCCGTGGTATCTATTAACCGAGATATGCGATAAGGCGAAACTATAGATGATAGCTCTCCACTACCACGGCGCCTCCAAGTGCTCACCTCGTTCACGCCCCATCCACCGAGCGAGCAACCCAACACCCACACCACGCCATTTTACCCAAACAGTAGGTGCCCAGCATCACGTTTCTCTTGGCTGTCCTTCTCACCTCAGCCCCTCCTTCCCTTTCCTCCCCTCTCCACAAGAAGACAAGTCATGTCAGAAAAAAAACACATGCTACCACATGCTCGGCACCCCCCTGAACCAGACGTAGATTCACAACGTCAGTCGGCAAGAAGACGACCTCGGACGTTCCTCAAAACACTACTTACTACTATACCACCTTACCTAATGTGACGCAATGGGATCGGGCCTGATGTGATGAATTCAGCATCGGATTCCCAGACGTAGTTGCACAATGCTATTGTCGTGTTGTGTCAAAAACGAATGACACTTCCATCCGTTCTAACACCGGGTATGGTGCGTGGCATGTGTCAGAATGGATGCTTCCTCCTTCTCAAACCAAAACAAGACAACCCCACAAATCAGACGGGATAGCAAGATGCGCGATGTCCCTTATTCTTTGTGTGAGTGCAATACAGTGTTAGCCTTACTTGACTTGTTCAAGCCGCATGGCATGTCATGGTTCTTAGAGTCAAGGCGTCATGTCCCCGTTCCGTGAGATCTTAGAGGTTGGGTATCCGTCCAAATTACCTTTCTTGCACCAGGCAGCCCCCAGAACATAGTAAGGCTTCTTGAGTATGTAGGAATGTATTTCGCAAGGTACTGAAGAGGATGACTGCACCGTAAGAGGGCATCGTAAGCGTTGGGAGTTGAAGAGCCCCTGATATTGAAGCGCATGCTTTGCTACCAAGAGAGCCCGCCCAGACCATGACACACCGTCACACGTAGAATCATCGACGCAAAAATTTGACAGTATTTCTCAACAAAAACTGGCTACCTCCCATCAAACCAAGCGCCCTATGCCGCCGATTGTCAATGTGCTTGAACGTATCTATTGGGTAACTTTGTTTTCTTCCTTCCATCTCTTCTCGCTTCTCGCTTCTCTCAATGCCTCTGTTCGCTGTGGGGGGG
>Ga0247758_1001494_pt1 | contig 16924 bp, 11 predicted proteins | sample UWRJL156409C4_FD_180950 | JGI IMG/M metagenome (GOLD analysis project Ga0247758, IMG submission 180950) | Plant litter microbial communities from Arlington Agricultural Research Station in Wisconsin, United States - UWRJ-L156-409C-4 | ecosystem: Environmental > Terrestrial > Plant litter >...
TGGCAGCTGACAGAGTTAAGCATCTCGGTGGGCCAGTTGACAGTCAACAGCGAGTTCTGGACTGCAAAACACCAGAGCAGAGCAGATGTTGCCGTTGGGAAGGAGACCATAAAGGCGTCTCCTTCTGTCTTTACCTCGAAGCCACCAATTCGCCGGAGCTGGCGGCGCATGACTTCGTTGTGCAATTTGATGGCAGACCTCATCGCTTCGGGATACGTCTCCCAAAGCTGCGTCGAGTTCTTGATGTCGGTGAAGACGATTGAGATCAGACCAGTGGGGGCGGGTACTTCAGCCTCGAGGCGGCTCAAGACTGAATCAAGAGGCGCATCACCCTTGGCCTTCCTGGCCTTCCGGATGGCTTGTACGTTCAATTCATCCTGCGGCAGTGAGAACCACGACATGCTCTGCCCTCTATGCATCCGAGAGCGTTCGTTCCTCTGCTTCAAATTGGCAACGCTGATCATCATCACCATGATCTTGTTTGTTGAGCCATAGGCCATTGCGATATCCCGCAGCTTCTGCGCGGCACGCATGAGGTCATGACGCATCGAGCGCGTGATGTCCGCGATAAGACCCGGAGACAGGTATTCCCACAGTTCTCGAGTCGCGATCAGGACTGTGTCGTCCTGCTCGCGGACGGTAACGTGAATTACATGAGGCGCGGCTTGCACCGAGGGCATCAAGTCCACGTATCCAAACGCCCGAGATACTTCGAGCAGGTCATTCAGCCGGCCATTGCGGGATACCCAGCCACCAGCATCGCGGATGCGACGGCGCTCGTGAGAATCGGCCGGGTCATGCTTCTTGGTCAACACCCTGTGGCTGCCATCGGACGAGAGAATCATGGCTTGTATGTCGCCCACATTAGCGACGTACAACTCTTGGCCCTGCAAGTAGGCTACTGTCGCGACACCGCCAGAGTTGAGGTCTTCCTTGCTTAGAACTACAGGGGGGGCCGTTGAGCCACGGTGAGACATGATTGGCCTCTCCTCGGTGTGCTGAATGGCTATAGTGACAAGGTCCTTGTTGAGTGCCAGAAACGCCCGTCGTAGAGCATCCACAGGAGTCTCGTTCAGTCTGGTCTTCAATGCCTTTAGCTCTATGGTGAAAATGTGACCAAAGTTCTCATGGAGGTACTTGGCTATTTTAGAGCCACCACTGCTGAGTGCTTGGCCGTCGAATAGTCCGAGAAGCGTTTCGGTGTCGGACGAATTGAACCGAGGAACCACCAAGTCGATGGTCGAGAGGTGCTCATTCTTGCCTAGCGTATCGGCCATACCATACGGTAGGTATCCCGCCAGCGAGCCAGATGTTCTGACACGTCGGTCTTCGCTCTGGTCAGGGATGCTGGGCTGCGTCAAAGTCACATCCATCAACCCGAGAACCCTGAGATTGACGAGGCGACTGAAGTCTGTGAGCTGCTCGCGGCTCTGAGCGGCTGTGCTGGGATACGTCTGCTTAATCTCCAGCCGTCTATTCCCCGAGAGATTGAGGAACCTCAAGTTGGGATTCAGGTTCCAGTTCCAGTCGTAGGGGACATTGGCAATGTTGTACTTCAGAGAGTTGCTTCCACAATCCAACACCGCAAGTTTCTTGGCCCTTGAGATATCTGCCGGTAGATTTGTGAATTTGTTGCTGTTGATGTGGAGCGTCTGCAGAAGGCTGTACTCTTCCAGGTCGTCCGCGGGAAGGGTCGTAAGCTCGTTTCCGGAGAGATACAACTCCACAAGCTGGGGCCAGCTCTTGATTGAACGTTGGGGCATGTCGTTCAAGTCATTATAGGAGAGGTTCAAGACACGCAGTTCGGAAAGTAGTGTGATTTGGTCAAAGATATCATCGTCAAGCCGATTATCTGCGAGATAGAGGTTGCGCAGGGAGCCAGCAAAGGTGTTTGTCAATCTCTGAGAGAGGCCCGAGTCTTTCCTAAAGGCAAGATTCGGCGTCGACATCCCTTGGTTGCTGCTCGCTGTTGTGCTCCTAGAGATGACAGACGTCTTACGGCCGCCCTTCCCGTATACCGAGACCAAGGAGCTTTTCCTATCCGGTCCGCCCGGAACTGGCGAGGGCCCGACACTTAGCAGGGTGCTTGAGGCCTGGCTGGGACGCCTGGACGCGTCGAGACTTAGTTCTTCCGCGCTTGGTGTTTGTGACAGACCGCCAGATTGCCCATTGCCACCGTTGAGAGTACTGCTTGAGCTGCCTGGCTCTATGGGAGGCTGGGGAGCACGCGAAGCGGGTTTAGGAAATGTATCGAGAACATTAGAAGAGGCATTGAGCGTCTCGAGCTTGTTCGCCCACCACAACTCCATGGGCAGCTTCCGAATGTTGTTTCCACGGACATCTAATACGCGAAGCTCCGTCAAGCACCCGAATTCGGGAGGAATCTCGCTAACCGTATTATGCGCAATGCTGAAATGTTCGAGCCTCTTGAGATTTCCAATCGTGTTGGGCAGCGACACGAAATAGTTCTTGTCAAGGACCAGCCTCTCCAGACTCAGCATGTTGTTGAAAGACTCGTCGATACTTGCGAGCTGGCATTGACCTAGGTTGAGGACTTTCAGAGTCGGGACAGGGGCCTTGAGTTCGAATTTCGAAACCGGATTCGAGTTCAGCTTCAAGCTACGAATCCTCTCAAATGTACCAGAGAACTGAGACACTTGGTTGTGATCCGCTGCGAAAATCTCCAACTTTGGGAGCTGGGAGAGCACGTCTATTCCGGTGATGTTGTTGTACTTAATGTCCAGCTCGCGAAGGCTGCCCAGTTCCCTGAAAGACTGCGGCAGAGGGCCAGCGAGACGATTGTTGGTGATGATGAACTTCTCCAGGTTCCGCAGGCTCCCAATACAATCTGGGAAGCTGGAGATCAGATTGAAGCTTAGGTCAAGATCGACGAGACTTTCAAGGTCACACAGAAACGCAGGGAACACTTCGAGGAGATTGGACGAAATGTTGAGTGTCCTCAGCGATCGGTATGCTCCTAGGTATGGCGGTAGCCGGGTGAGCCTGTTGTTTGCGAAGTTGAGCTTCAAGAGGGTCGTAATGCCGCCGAGATCAGTATTATCTAGATGCTCCAGGCGGTTGTTCGATGCATCCAGATAAGTGAGTTTGGTTGCTCTGCTTAAGCTCGCTGGGAGTTTGCGGGCTTCGTTATTATTGTACTTGATGTCGCGCAAGCTTGTACAGGATTGGATGAAATCCCCTGGCAAGTCCAAGGACAGGTTCCTCGACAAGTTAAGTGAGACGATGTCACCAGCCTTTGAGTACAGCGGAACAGGAATCGTGATCAGGTTGCGACCAGACAGGTCGACATGGCTGAACTTCCCTGGGCGTCCGAATCCAATATCGTTCGCGACTGCATGGAAGTCGCTCTCCCTTGCCGAAAGGAAAAGAAACCGGCATAAGTAGCTGTTGTCCTCGCGGCCGATGTCTTCGATCCTATCCCGATCCTCGTATCCGACCTGCTGCAGCAACCGCTTCTGCATAAGCAGCGGGCGTTCCATGGCGCCCAGAACACGAACCAGATCGTGCTTCTTCAGGACGATGTGGTAGTTGTCCATGGCATCCTGCACATACGACTTTTTCACAATCTGCGAGACCACATCTGATACTGTCGAATTCAACCCCATTTGGAGTGTTGCGAAAGTACCGTCTGATCGGAACACGCGTATGCAGTAGTTGTTCATCTTTTCTTCCGGTCTGGGCGGACTCCCCATGTCATCGGACTCAGGTACGTGTATAGAGGATCCGTCGTCACCTCGCCGGACTGCCCAGCTGTCTGGAGCGTTCCATGCTCCGTTGATCCCAGCCGGGCCACTAGGGGGTTTGGGGGGAAGCTTTTCCGGTTCGACCTTCCTGAGAAAATCGGCGTCCATGGGTGTCAGGGGCAGGGGTCTGCTCAGGATCCCCTCCATATCGCTAAGATTGGTATCAAGGTGGTACACCGTACCTCCATCTTGCTTGTCCGTCGGGCCAATGTGCTCATCGATGTCATCGTGCTGGCGGTTGGAGCGGCCCTTTTTGGAAAAAGGAAATCTGTTATTGAAGGTTGTCTGCCGCCCATTCCCGGGCCGCAGGCCATAAGCATCCCTATTGTCCCGTTGCTCGGTCCGTTGTTCGGTGCGTTGCTCGGTACGGTGCTCGATCCCGTTATTCCAGTCTCCTGGGGGCGCAAGCCCATCAGGGCGAGGAAACTCCTGCCTCGAAGGGCGAGATTGAAGCGAGTGAGAAGAAGGTGTGAGCTTCTTGAGGGATTCGCTGTCATCCTTGTCCCTGTGCGCTTTTCCGCGAAGGCGGCCGAGAATGCCGCCTTTCTTCTGAGGCCCGGGTGATGCCTGTCCGTCAGGCGTGTTGAATTTGCTGCTCAAATAGCTACCACTCCCGCTAGGAGTGGGGCTCTGAGCTCGGGACCTTGAGCTGTGCATGGCGGTTGAGTTGTTACGGTCCCTTGAGTAGCTCGCTGTCGAGTCCTCCCTGCTGATGGATGGCCGCAGCGCCCTCGGATCGTCGTTGCTCTTGTTGTGTCGATGGTGATGGCCAGGCAGGTGGACGATCGAGTGGCCCGATCGCCCGCTTGATGATGTTTTTGGTGGGTTCTGTACCGAGCCTTCGGTTACATAGCGGTCGCGATCGGGCCCGCTCAGGATGTCTCGGACTGGCGCTTCTCCAAACCGTGCAATGTCCTAATTTCTTTGTGTCAGCGAGACTGCGCCTGCATAAAGACGGTAGAAGGGGGTGAAAGGCGCGGCTGCGTGTTTCGCGGCAGCTCCACTTTACAAATGCAAACATATCAACGCGGCGCATCGGACGTACATCGGCTTCCTGATACAAAAACGGCACAACTTCAGGGGCCGGCACTGGTGTCCGCGGTCGGGAGGATGGAGAGGCATCGCGGCCATGATCGGTTGCGTTGGAGTAGTTGCGATCCCTATGCGGCCGGGCGTTGCTGTGCGAGTGCGATCGATGCTCCTTCCCTCCACTTGGGTGGTTGAGGCTCGTCTCGGACGAGTCTCGGCCCGGAAACTCCTCTCCAAAAAAACCCTGAAGCTTCCTCAGACCGCCCCTCGCCCCGCTCGTTCTTGACCCCTGGCTGCTCGCCGTCGTGGTGATGCTCGCAATTGAGGGTCGTCGTTCGTCGGTAGAATATGCGCCGTCGGGCGATTCGCCGCTCCCGGCCGTCGTCTGGGACGGCCGCGCGGTGAGGCCGCGGAGTACGGGAGACATTTGTTGGGACGTGACGGAAAGATTGTCGGTCGAGTCATTGTAAAAGGTACTGGAGCCGGCGGCGCTCCCGCCGGCCGACATCCAGGGCGCAATCTGGTTGCTGAGGGAGCTTGAAGCGGGATTGTTCTGATGGTTTTGAGACGGTCGTCCGCCCGAGGGATCCAGAATGGCAAGGTCACGGCGATAGTTCGTTAGATCGCTCATGCGGTGCTCGCGCTGGGAGGTCGTGGACGCGGTGGAGGATGGGGACAGGGCGAGGCGCGATCCGGACGCCGACGTGGGCGAGATCTGGGACTCGGAATCCTTGAAAGACCTGGAAAAGCGCAGGCGCAAGCACCCGTCAGTTCGTGTTTGGGGATGGGGCAAGTCTCGGATAGCCGCGACGGCACGGTGCATCGTGGAATACAGCGTGGCAGGACGGGACACCTCACCTCATTATCAGACTGCCGTTCTCGTCAGTCTTGAGCCGTGAAGGTGCGGCTCTCCGCGACCCATGAGATGCGCTGCGCGAGGCATTGGCGGTCGCGGCGGACGCGCTACTTGCGGGAGTCGAGGGTAGCGGCTTCACGGTGACGCTGGAGCGCGCGCTGTCGGTGCTGGAGCTCGTCATGGAGCTAAAGCGGGAGCCATCATTCCTGCCCATTGTCACCTGTGGGAGCTGAGCCGATCAGAGGAGCCGACTACTAGCTAACGAGCCACATCCATTCCACATCAGGCGAGACAAGTTGTGTTCAGGTCATTTCAATGACTCGGGGCGGATCGCTGGGTTGGGTCGCTCGCTGCGTGTGGTGCGTGTGTGAGGGCTGCTGAATTCCGACCGTCTGGCTGTGTCTGGCGTGCGCGGTGCCCAACACGAATCGCTTGGGTCGGCGGTGATGGCGATGGCGGTAATGATGACAGGGACAAGTCGATGATGGGTTTAGACGAAAAGTGTGTGGGTTGAGAAACAACCAGCATCAAGGCGGCGGCGTGCTGGCTGGGCGGGCAATGGGCGGGACCGGTACTGCGGAGGAGAGCGATCCACCTCAGTTTTGGCGCACGGCTCCCAATTCGATCTCCTGCGCAAGACCCTCCTCAGTCCTTGACAGGCTGTCTCTCCAGGATAAGTATTTCGTATATGTACATTCGGGCGCACTATGGAGCTACAATCCCCCGTATCTGCTATTCGCTGATTCGCTTGCAGCCTACACCGTCATTATTCAAGATCGGTAGCGACGGTGAAAGTAAAGTGTGGCGGCGTGGAAGTGCCCGGCCCAGTGAACAGAGTTCAATGTCGCACGTCAATCCATGGATATCAGGAACTTAAGGTATGGGTATTCTACCTTATTTCATCCTACATGTTCCATTTGGCTGCTCTCCCTCTTTCTTAGGGAACCGCAGGTCTTGCAACTGTCCACACACACACACAGGGCAACAAAAAGTTACTCAGGCACAGTTTCAAGACCGAATCTTCGCCAAAACCCGTAGCTGGAGCGACATCTTGCCTGGGCCGTGCTCGCACATGGAGGGTCAGGTGTGGCAGCCCGTGGTGTGGTTCCGCTCCCGGTGGAGACCACCCTGAAAGGAGCCAGGATGATCGTCCGCGAGTTCAAGCATCGTGGGTGTCAAGGGTCGCCGGGGTTCCAAACTGCGGGGTGGATCTCACACCACTGCGGATGCAGGCTGCGGTGGGTGTTTACATTTCACGAAAAGAGGCTATTACCTCCTCGTACGTACATATCTCCCATCGGCCGGGACAAAAAGCGCCACTTGTAGCTCGATGATGGCATCCGGAGAGAACATGACCGAGGTGCCCAAGCAGCAAAGTCCAAACGCGACCAAGGACGGTACCTACTACATTTCGCACAGTAGCAATCGCTACGCAGTACGCAAGCTGGAGACAAAGCGCATGCAGGTCGGAGTGTTTTGGGAGCTTGAAGCAGAGCATGCACCAGGTCCCTCTCTGTGTCTTCTAGTGGTGGTCTAATGAGCTGCAGCTTGCAGTCAGTCCATACAGCCTCAGGTGAGGGGCAACACACGTACGAAGTACCTTGCTCTACTCCGTCGGTCAACCTGGAACCTGGACGATCTGACACCAGAGTGCCAGAATGTGAGCCGTGCATTGTATTTAACTTAGCGAATTGCCGACAGGGCGGTGATGGGGCTTGTGGAAGAGCCGTTCTGTCCAAGCCTCTGACCCATCAGAACCAGCGGTGTAATCCACAGGCGATTAATGGCCAATCCAATACGAAAGATGCATCATTAGAACTGCGGGGCCCGTCATGGCAGGCCATGGTTTCGATATCACAGGCTGTGTCGCAACTTCAAGATTACTTCTCTATTCTTTCATGGCCTGTTTCAACATAAGCCTGAGTTGATCCTGTTCAAACGAAGGCAAGGCCATGCTGTTGAGGTAGAACAGTGATGAGATTTCTCTAATGCCTTCGAGTTTTCACACCGCCCCTCACCTTCTTTTCCTGGAACCTTCAGTGCTTTTGTAAGTTGGGGCGGTACATCCAGCTCTCCCTTTTGAAGACTACCGGTAGGTAGACACCTCCCGGATATCTACCTTGGGCAAGCGGCCGAACAGTCCCCCCGTGGGATTGATCAATCACATTCTCCCCCATAAGAATCTCATCATAAGCAACCTAACTGCCGCCTCAAAAGCGGCCCGCCCATGTCCCCACCAACAGCACTAGGTCGTTGATTTCGTTGGGGGCCAACCAGCTCCGCTTGAACTATGTTGTTCAATGGATGCCTAGGCGTCAAGGATGCGGACTAAAAATCATCAGAGTGCTGCCGGTCCCGAACCGAGTTAGAAGCGAGGCAGCAACACGTGTTGATGTTTGATCACCACACTGCCCGGGCATCACCGAGTCCACGAGCGGTCTGGCGCGAACTGTGAAAGCTTCCAGAAAGCGATGCAAGGGTTAGGGTTGGGTTAAGCTTAGGTTGTGGCATCGTCTCCTCTACTGGCTGTGGAGTATTTTGCAAACGTGGTCGACCTGTATGCAGCTATCACCGTTTGCCGCGGCGAGGCAGTTTTACCTTGGGATGAACTGGTGCCACGGCAGACAGTTCTGCGGTATTTGTCACCAGGGATCGTCAGCCTTATCCCATGGACCCTTGGTGCCCAGAACCGGATGTGTCAGTAGGGTGAATTCAAATATTCTCCGGATTCCCACATGTGTGATGCGATATAGAGGTCTCACCTGAAACATACAATTCGTCGGGTATTGGATAACGATCTGCCATCCGAATGAGCCCCATGCTGCTATATGTGCTATTCGCCAGAGAACCTCGTTACCATAACTCTCGGACTACCCCTGGCTATGTACCTTGCAAACTGACTCTAAATCCGAGAGACAGGTCAAGCTCAGCTCAAATTGTGTTGCAAAAGCCCAGGGAGGAAGAAAAAAGCGCACCGCTCCTGGCAGAGCAATGATATGACGAGAAGTCAAGGAGCGTCAAAATCCCGATAGGAAGATAGCCCAGATCCCGACTCATCATCCTCGCTCAACACAACATCAGCCACCTCCTCGTTCAAAATCTCGCCTATCCATCTGCTATCCGCCATGATCGATCTCGCCTCATCCTCATTGACATCCATATCCTCCATGATAAGTCGCACCGCAAGTTCTGGGATGAGAACAGACTGCACATAAGCCGTGTGACCTCTTGCCGAGACTAGCCTGTCCTTCACAGCCCTCTTCCGTAACAGCGAGGAAAACTCGCTGACAAGGTTCTCCGACATCGTCCTGAGACCCCGGATGCCATAGTAACCAGGTGTAAGACTTTCGTCGGATTTGAGAAGAGTCTTGTTCTGGCCGGTTTTCACTTTCTGGCTGAACATCTCGCTGAAGTGGGACTTGCCGCCCTCTAAAATGGCCTTTAAGAAGTCGTGTTGCCGATTGATCCTTGCCTCCAGCCTGCCCCATTTGATATCAGGATAGCCATTTGCCACCCACGCGTTCCTTGCCGAGGTCCTCTTATGTAGGAGACAGAACTGCTGCTCTTGCTGGAGCGTCATGCGAGGGTGGGTGGCTTTGAATTCGTCGAGCAGCTCTTTTTCCACCGTCTCGTAGCACATTGGGCAAACGGGCATACTTGAGCTCGGAGTTGTTGCCTCCGTCAGTGGCGACGTAGAGCGCCTTGTGAAAGTCGGTCGCGAAATTCCATCGACGTCTAGAAGTGTGCTATCTCCTGCATCAAAGTCGAATGACGGCGAGAATATCTCCGGGATCTTCAAGACGGGTTCTGGGCTCGCTTCAGGCTCTGGCCTCGCTCTTTCAACGGGAATCTCCTTCCCGGCTCTAGGTCTCTTAAACTTCCTCACAGGGGAAGTATCCAGCGTCGATGCGTTGCCCCCAGTGGGAACTTTCAGCTGACGGGTAGGAGATTCGCATTCCTGCTGTGACGAAAATTTTGTGGGCACCATGAACCTCTTTCCCGAACCGGGTGAATCTGGCGCCTGAAGCCTCCGCGTGGAAAACCTTTTCTCAAAAGTGGACAATTTTCTTTTCGTAGTTTGGGTGACAATACTGTCCACATCATGGCGAAAGTGTGCTCCCAACTCATCGTCTTCTGCCTTGACAGCTTTGCCAGAGGTTTCCTTTTTGACTGTATTCTCTGAGATTTGGGCCACACCATCCGCCCTTCGCCTGGAATTCCTGGTACTTGGTCCTGCAGGAGATTTGGTTTTGGTTGTTTGTTGACGGTCTGCGTTTGGCCTGGGGCTACCCGTTGCTGTGGACTTTTTGAACCGAATCGGCTGGATATCCCCTCTTGCTGGAACCCCATCGCTGTCTGAATCGTCCAATGGCGGGGCGTCAACTGCAGGTTCTTTGTTCATGTTTGTATTCTCAGGGCTGCCGCCCCTGTCCTGACAAAGCGGAAGTTGCTTCAGCAGGCTGCCGCCCCAGATTCGGTCTTTGTTCGACAGTCCCACTCTTCTCCTCTTCTGATGACACGATGCATCCATATGTAGACACGGTAAATATCTTTCTTTAACGGCTGCAGATGCCTATGTCACATCTTCCGTATGTCTCGCCATCAACTTCGCGTCCCAATTGCTGGTGAAATGGATGGTGCGCCGGTGGTTGGGTTGGGTGTCAAAAACCGAGAAGTCGCGCTGAATATTCTAGTGCCTCGACGATTAATTCAGAACTCGAAGGGGAAGTAAGATCGGAAAGAAAATGCCGGTATATACGAGAGACAAATCAAGGTTGACTTGTAGACGGACGCGGTCTTACAATTGCATTGAAGTTCGCGGTAGACGCGTTGGTGGGGTTCACACGGTAAGTGTCACGGGCTGATGACAGGCCCCTGGCTTGGTCGCCTCAGCTAGGCGAGCTCAGCTTGCATGGGGCGGGCGGCCCAAGATCATCATCCATACCACCAAACGCTCCCTGAGTTCTTGCTGTGCAAAGCAACTGACGAAGGAGGACAACGTGATATCTCGAGCCAATGCAATGGCTTCAAACAGAAAATACGCTGCGCTTCCAGATCTGGTGAGATTGGATTCGCTGTCCGTTTGCAGACGCTCCGCTCCTAACCCGTCCTAGGACTCCGCGCCCGACATCTACGAAACCCCAGAATTGACCGATGACAATTCCACTGTCCCGGTGAGTCCAACTGCGTCAGTAGCTGGATTCGAGCTGACAATATTTGAAGCCCACAACAGTCCGCTCGCCTTCCGAAAATGGGTCCGACGAGGACGAGGACGATACTGGCATCTCGCGCTCACGCATTCGGATAGATCACGCTCGAGCACGGTTCATGCCAGCCGCTGTGGATGCGAGTGATGTGGACTTCTCAGACCGGCTAGATGGGAAGCGGAAATCATACAAGGCATCAAGTCGACGACACCGTATATTGGAGAATGGGACCGAGGAGCTCGGCGATTTGAGCGACGATGATGACGCAGGAAACCTAGCACGGCGGATCGCGCGTCTCAAGCGGGAGATCGAAGAAGCCAAAGAGGAATACGGGAAGCAGAAAGCAACGTCACCAAAAACCGATGCTGAGAACGCTGCTCAAGAAGACGAGATAGAGTCTTTGAGCAAGACGCTGGACGAGATATCAAGGCTTGATGAATCGTCCACCCCGAGGTCCATTCCCTTGCCCACCAGCGCCTTGGGGAAAGAGGGACACAAATCCGAGGCAAACGAGGACTTTGCGAGCTACTCCGTGACTTACGCACCGACGTACGAGCAGACACACGCTCTGGCGAAAGCGGCGGACTTCGATCATCGGCTTATTGTTCTGGAAAGATCGTTGGGTGTCGGGTCAGCGGCAATGCCCGAGCTGGATTCGAATGGCTTGCCTCGTGCCATCATCCCTCTGCTAGAAACACTCCACATGCAGGTGTCTACTTTGTCTGAAGCCTCAACTGCATCTCTTGACAGCATTAGTCGGAGAGTGCGAATACTGTCGCAAGAAGCGGAAAATCTAGAGAAGAATCGCCGTAGCGCCAAAGCCGCTCACGAGGCGCTTGTTCAAGCTGGTGCCGCACCAGAGGAAGCATCATCGGAGGATTCGGAGCAAACAGCAAAAATCAACGCTCTTTACGGGACGATACCAACGATTGAGAGCTTGACGCCGCTGCTACCGCCTCTGCTGGACCGCTTGCGGTCCTTGCGGATGATCCACGCCGATGCTGCAACAGCTTCTGAGACTCTGGCTCGTTTGGAGCAGAAACAGTCTGAGATGGCCAGCGATGTTCGGCAATGGAGAGAGGGGCTGGAGAAAGTGGAGTCAGCTATGAGGGAAGGGGATGCAGCCATGGAAAAGAATATGGATGTAATGTCAGGATGGGTGAAGGACATCGAGGGGAAGATGGCGAAGTTGTCTTGAAGCTGTCCTCTTCATAGCGATACCCAATTGAGTTAGTAACCTCTCTATTTCCTCACCCTTGAACATTTGTTGGATGCCGGATGGACAGCAGGTAAAAGGCACGAACATCTTCCGGTCTGGATGCCTCTGGCGCGAACCTCCAGAGCAGGTGAGGGGGACAGTGTGTCCTGTATAACACCCCCTTTCCTCTACCATTCAGACCTCGCCTTGAGCTACTGTTTGGCATTAAGAGGGACGAAATTATTACCTCACGATGGGGCTTTGACCCTCGCCTCGCCATAGCGGTATGCGAACTCCCAGTTTTCATCCAATGCCACTCTTGAGCCGATTGGCCTTTTTTGGGAACCTTGTATTGTTGACCACGCTCACAGCGCAAGCAGTCGTCTATCAGGGTCCTCAAGCCCCACTTCCGCTGTCCTTGCTCAATTACTCGCCTATAAAACCTTTTCGGTCCACGCAGCAAACTCTTCCTCCGATTCAATTCACCATCGAAGAAGATTCCAATAGGCTGCAAGCAGCCAAGGCTGGCACTCTGCTATGTTTCTGAGGCTGCTCGATCTGTAGACGAGTGTCTATCCGATTCGCAACACCTGAATAATAGCCTCCACGTGATGGCCGCTAATCCGCAGGTTTCAATATTTGAACTGAGCTTTTTTTCGTTCGGGCTATCCACTCACAACGAAACCGTCAACCACACAACAATCACACAGTAAGCTGCCTCTCCATTTCTGCCCCGCGCCGCTCCGTGTATATGAGGAAACAAAACGCATTATCTTGACTCTCAGCATGATGTTCATATAATCACCAAGATCTCTGATATAACACACTTCGTCTCCCCCGCATTGCCTCGATATTCATATTTGCGCAATCGCTAACACTCAAAAAGTTTAGGTAATATCTAGTGTAGCAACTGGCTAGCCACGATGACGCCGAAACCGCCGAAGGGGCATTTTAATATCCTCTACTTCGCTAGCGCCGGCTCATTTACGTCCAAGAATGTAGAGTCCCTGCCGGCCCCGCTACCCCTCAGCAAGTTATTCGCGACACTTGAGGAGCGGTACAAGGGTATCAAGGAGAGCGTGCTGGACAACAGCCTCGTGACCATCAACTTGGCGTACGTGGACATACCGGAAGCCGGGGAAGCCGATGCGAGTGAGGATGAGCCTGTTGTCATTCAGGAAGGCGATGAGGTAGCCATCATTCCGCCGGTTAGCTCGGGATGAGCAATAAACCTACAACTCCGCTTGTTTTTGCGAGGGGTAGTAGAGTTGCCGTTGAATTTTAGAAAGAAGTGATATTGTTAGGCGCTCAATAAAGGATCTTGCTCTTGCGGATTGCTACTTGAGTTTCTCCCCCACTGCCAGGTTCTCCATCGTGAAAGTCGCGCCCTATCAGGGAACCCCCTCCACAACTTCCACCATCCTGGATCTTGCTTTGCGTGATATCTGCGGAGCCATCGAACGGCGATAACCACCACCCAAACCAACAGCATCGCCACCAGCGTTGATAAAACCGCCACGACCGTGGTCAGGCTCGTAATGGTCGAGACATGGCACCCAAGAGGACGGGTACGGATCTCCCATCTCTCATCTTTATCTGGGCAGATATGTTCATCCCACGCAGGCGCAAGCAATTGGAGTGAGTGCGCGTTCGGGACGCACGCTTGTGTCTATTGCCGCAATCCGGACGTCAGCTATTTGCGTCGTCGGGATGTTATCATAGTGGCATCTCACAAATGGACACCAGGAACAGCCGGCTTCGTGGAGACACCGCCCGCAGTCATTCTTTGCCCAGCAGCGGAAAAATGGGTCTTCGGGGCTGTCCGTTTCCTTCATGTTCGCTCGCATGCACTTGGTTGGTATTGTCAATTGATATCAGGTTTCTAGATATAGATGGGTGTGAGAGTCGAAGGAGGTGTTTGGGTGTTTGAGAGCCTCTCTGGGCGTCTGCATGTCAATGAGGGGTGGCAGCGCGGGGCTGAGCATGCGACATGGCTCATTCCCCATGAGGCTCAGGTCAACAAACAGCAAGAAACCCCCCTGGGGCCGTTGTTGGAAGCCAATGGTTTCAATCTCCGTCAATAGGTAAATCACCAGATTCGAAGATGGAGGAGTAAATCTTTCACCACCCACACCATTGGTGTCTCCTGGTTGTTTGGAAACTTGATCTGATGTCTATCTATCATTCAGGGTGTAAATCGCCCGCCCAAATCGAAATGCTGCAAACTCTTTTTCTGTAACCGACCAGCCAGCTTTCCAATGATGTCCTATGTAAATACCCGCCAAGGAGGCCAAGTTGGGTTGTTGCTCTGATGTATGTTGAGAGTAAGCTACCCTAATGGTCAACGAATAGCAGTCCCCTTACACCTTGACAATTGTCCTCGCCCTTTTCCTCTCCTCCTCACTCAGCACCCACAGCATACCGCCATCCTCTTCCCCTTCTTCTCCGGCCACCATTTCATCCCACTCCTCGTCGTCCATATTTGCTACCATGAGGATCTGTGTCGTTTTGCCAAACACCTCGCGCACGGCATAGTTCCCGCGGCTCACGGCACCCACAATGGCTCCAAAGTCCCTCTCCATACGGATCGCTCCGTATGGACTACACCTCCCTCCAACATACCCCCAGACACGCTTCTCAAGCACGCGCGCAAGATAGCGTGTCGTAAGGTCGAGAACCGTGGTGAAAGTGCGTCCCGTCATGAGTCGCGCAATGGGCTTCATCAGTGCCTCCCACCTGTTTTCGAAGATACGAGCCACCTGCTCGACAACGTCGTCCTCAGTCTCGTCGTTTTGCGCGGCGACCTCTGCCAGCTCCTCTTCCGTCAAGCCATAGTCAGCATCGCGGAACGTGTCGGTCAGCACAGGTCGGAGGCGCGGCTTGATGACCTGGCCGAAGAGCACCTGTAGTCCTTCATTGAGGAGCTCGGTTGTTTTGGAAGTGAAGGAAGTGTTGAGGCCCGTGAGCCGGGCAGCGACGTCACGAAGGTCATTCTTGAAAGGGAATGACTCCTTCAGTGGCGATGATGCCGGGATTGACGATATTCCGTTCGTGCCCTGGCCGTCCGCATCATGATCTGATGATCCCAAGACTCCTGTGATGATGCGGGAAAGGTACTCGTTGGAAATGTCGAGGCTGTTGATCAAGACAATGAAAGCCACGATTCTGTCTTCAGGAGGGAAGTTGCCCTGGCCAACGGGTCTGGGATACGACTCGTCTCGCATCTTCCGCTGGATCATGCCGACAAAGTCGGAGCCCAGAAGACTAGATATGGTGGGGAGGACTGTGTCGATCACACCCCGTTGAGCCGTGGATATGGAGCGGAGGATGACGGCGTTGACGATGTACATGACAACATCGACCGCCGAAATAATGTAGGGCGGGTTGCTATCTATCGTCCTGCTCATGTTGAGGGTCAAGCCACTTGGTGACTCGTCCATCTGAAAGGCCTTCTCGACCGACCTCCGGAAGAAGAACGTAGAAAGCTGCTTGTAGGGCTCCATAAGCCTCCCTGACACTTTCCTGCTGAGGTTGGACTTGACAAGTAGGTCTGGCACAATAAGAGGCGCATCGTCAGGGGCTTCCGGTTCCTGTAATCGTTAGCCGTCACTGCCCGCCTATCCGCCCGGTTTTGTAGCGTTACTCACCTTGCACTTTCGAGCCAGGAATCGCGCATACACAGACCATTTCTCCAGCATGACGGCGATCTCGCGAAGCAAAGCATCCACCTCCTTCATATCAACACCCTCGTCCTCGCTATTCCGAGCATCGTTGGTCTGGGCGCCGAGGGCCGGTGAATTTACGCGCGGCGTCCCCCCAAAGCCACGCTGCTGCCCCAGGAAACTCTGGACTAGAAACGAGAAGGGATAGCTCTTGACGTCGGTCAACCGCCGGTCGACCGCACGCTCGTCGCTCCACGAGTCGAGGATAATGCCGCCCTGCACGTCCGCCTCCATCTGCAACCTCTCAATGACCTTGACCATCTTGCCCACCCCATAATGCCTCTCTACAACACTCCCATGACCATCCACAATCTCAGCAACATGCTCAAACAGCTTCGTCAGGGCACCGGCGTAGAAGAACCCGTCTTTCCTCCCCGGTGTCTGCGCCCCCTCCTTTAGCATCGCCCGTGCTCGGCTGGCCACGCCCTGACACACATACCGCCCATACACATCCAAGCCAGCATCCCCCCTCCCAATGAGCGGAAATAGCTTGAAGAACCTCGTCACCCTCGCGCCATCCCCGTCCGCCGCAGCGCGCTCGAACTCTCTCAAGAACAGCTTGCATAGGCTCTCCCTCGCCGCCTCGAGCGTGACCCACGGCGCATCAGGAACCTCCACAGTCGGCACCACCGCCGCCGCAAATCCTCCCCTCACAATCTCATCCGGCACCCGCGCAGCCCTCGCAATATAGCCCGCCGCCGCCTCCCAGTCCTGCGGCGCCCCCATACTCCCCACCACACCCGCCACGCATGCCTTCAGTTCCGCAACCTGTTCCACGACGCGCAGCGTATCCTCCACACGACGCTTCTCGAGATCCAGCGCACGCACCCGCCCCGATAGATGCGCGGCCGTGTCCGCCGCGCCCGCAAGCATGGCATTTCCGACGCCTCGCGCGGCAATGACTTGTGCGCCCAAGCCCGCGCGGAGGTTATCAAGTCTTGCCAGAGAGCGCGAGACATCCTGCTGAGCGGCAAGGAGGGCGCTCAGCCGCGCAGCAATAGCGGACTCGCGGGCGTGCAGGGACGAGAGGGCGGCGCGGACTTCAGCGGGGCTGGAGGCGTCTCGGAGGGCGGATTCGGCATCGTCATCGTGTTTCTTCTGGGGGTTGGGTTGTGATCTGGCAGATCCAGCTCCGGGGGTGTTACCAG
>Ga0247758_1001496_pt1 | contig 16909 bp, 7 predicted proteins | sample UWRJL156409C4_FD_180950 | JGI IMG/M metagenome (GOLD analysis project Ga0247758, IMG submission 180950) | Plant litter microbial communities from Arlington Agricultural Research Station in Wisconsin, United States - UWRJ-L156-409C-4 | ecosystem: Environmental > Terrestrial > Plant litter >...
TGGGTGGGGGTTAGTCTGGACTGTGAGCGAAGATGGGGAGGAGAGGGAAGACCTCGGGCGGGAGCTGCGACGCGAGAAGCAGGGGAGTTATACACCGCTCGGTTAGGGCCTAGAGGATGGCTGGAGAGCGGCTGGATCGTGGTGATGCATGCTCGGGACCAACCGTTGGCGGCATGGCTGCGTGGGGTCGAATAGGGGTAATAACAATGCGCGCCAAGCCCAGAGCCCAAAGTCGCACAGAGCTGCGAGCCCGAATCAAGGTGACGCGGTCGAGTCGCTGTCTGCTTCAGCGGCGTCGAACACATGTGCGGATAGGGTTTGGGTTGGTGTCAACTCAGCCTTTGCCGCCACCGCCATAGCTTCGACCTCGTCGTCACGCTTCCGTTTCTTCTCATCAGGCGTGCCCGTGGCTGCCAGCCGTTGCTCGACAACGTTCCACTCTTGTGTGGCGGAATATCTGCCTCCCCCCACACCTTCCAACCGCGCCCAAAACGAGCAGGCCACCAGTTGGTATCAACAGACCGACGTTAGCGCTAACTATCCAGCGAGCCTAGCCGCTTGCTTTGTGCCACCACTACTATCACCACTGCCGGCCCCCCAGACTGTACCCCTATAATAGCTGAGACTTGCTCTATGCACATCAGACACGGTCCAGATTCTCACCGTGTCGTCACTGGATGCAGATGCCAGAAGATTTGAGTCGTGAGAGAAAGCAAGAGAGTAAACCTTTTTACTGTGACGGATTGTTCCGACTTCATCCCCCCGTGATGACGTGACATAAACGAATACATCCATTATGCCCACACGAAAACGCGAGCAGTCTGTCGTCATGGGAGAAGGCAACCGAGTAGATACCGCCGGGGTGACCCTCCAGCTTGTGTAGAATCTCCCATGTCGCTGTGTCCCATATCACGGCAGTATCATCATACGACCCTAATGCCAGAAATTTCGAGTTGTGGGAAAAAGCGACTGCATATACCGGGCTGGAATGCCCCTTGATCGTCCGTTGGAGCTCACTAGTTGCCACATCCCAGAGATTGACCGTGCATTTCGTGCCCCCGATCCCAGCTGCTATCAGCGTCGAAGCTCGGGAGACGGCAACTGAGGTAACTTTGCTTGCGATGCTGGACCTGCCGAGTTTATATAACAGCCCCCTCGTTGCGGTGTCCCAGATTCCAACGAACTTGTCCATTGACCTGGATACGATGAACGCCCAGTCGGCTGAAAAGGTAACCGAGAGAACCGCGTAGACATGGCAGGAAAGAAGGATATGTTTTGTTTCTCCGGTCCACGTATCCCAGAGCCTGGCTGTCTTGTCTTCCGATCCAGTGACTCGGGGCGTTTGTTCAGGCCGACCCTGTCGTTCTTTTTGGGCTCTGTGTGTAATATTACTGTGGCCGTTTATGTACATAGCGATGCGTTTTCTGGCGCGTGCCACCGTCAAAAAGGGGCCGCGCCGCGCGGTTCTTCGAACCGTGCTTCTTTCATCAATCATCGATCCGACGATTTTCACCACGAAGACCTCCCATTGAAAGCCCAGTGACATTCTGGCCCTTCGATCGAAGGAAGATGACCTGATCCACGGTCGCGTTTCCTTTGTTGTTCCATGCTAGGCTCCGTTCCATGCTAGGCAACGTCACATACTAGGTTTTGTTCCATACTAGGTACGTATCTGTTTTTCTACGTCAGTTGCATTTGTGTCCCTCTGATCGGAGGACCAGTAGTCTGGGAGTCGGCCTTCCAGGCCGACAACATCGTTCAGTGGGTGTGGTTCTCTTTGTGGTTTCTTCCCTGTTGCACCATCGCACCAGTTCACCAGACACGAGTAACTTGGAGTCATGTGAGAACGCAACCGACTTAACCGCATGAGTGTGCCCAGTCAGAGTTCTCATCAGCTTCCCGGTGGCCACGTCGCAGAGCTTGATTTCTGATCTTGATCCTATCGCCAGGATTTTGGAGTCGTGCGAGAAAGCGAGCGAGTACGACTTTAACATTGGCAGAGTTTTCTGCAGATTCCTTGGAGACATGGTGCGGCCAGATGCGCTCACAGCAGTTGTAGAAGCACTAACTACGCATTAACTCTTCTGAGCTTCAGGGCACTAGTAGCTATAATTCAACGGCTTTGTCTCTTACAGTGTAGACTGTTAAGCATATGGGAGATTAGAGAAATTTAACGCCAGGCCGTGGTAGACAAATCGAAATCGTAGTGTAAGTGGTTGGTTATTTGCCTAAGCGTCGATTTACAGCTAAGATCCGGTGCCAGGGAGGGGGTAAGGCTCCGACGCCGAAGGCTGGGTGCGCTGTCGGCGCGGGGCCGTCCAGGCGCCTAGCCTGGGGACCGGCTACGGGCCCAGCTTTCCTCCAAGAATGCTTGGAAGAGGTTGTCAAAGTTACAGTTATTAAATGCATCTAGGTGTCGGGGCTTAAGCATTTGAACGTCGTCGTTGGCCTTCCCAGCCGGGCCCCTGCCACCGCTCGCTACAAGGACACCGGTGGGACTTAATGAGCCAATTATAATGGTGTCCATCATGGTGTAACGATCTATACTAGCTTAAGAGAGCTTTGGTATGTGGACTTAGGGCCAGGGATAGGGGCAGGTGTGACGGGCTGGGGGTAATGTTTTAAACGATTGCTTAACTTCCTGTTTAGCCTTACCGAAACGTAATCTCTTAGCTTTCTTTAAGGAGTTTAGTAAGTTAGGGCCTTAAATGTAAGTCTCCGTTTAGTAGCACTAGCTTACCAGATGGCCTCTAACTAGGTTTTAGTATAAATAACCGAAATTACCACTGGTAATACAGTCAGACCTCTTCAAAAGAATACACCTTCATAAGAATAACCGCTTTGTAAGAATAAAATTTCGGCCCCTGTTGGAATTTGTATGGCAAATAAGAATAACCTCTTATTTCGAATTATTCTTAGGATTGTTGCTTAGTCACTATTAAAATTCTTATGGCCAGGTAGTCAGGTGACTGTATTTTAGTCAGCTAACACCGCGCCACTGGCTCTACACTGCTGGAATTGACCACTCTTGACCACTTTTCTACCTTACAAATACCTAGAATTTGCTTACGTTTGTAAGCAATAACGTCTTTTTTCCACACAAACAACTCTGTAATTGCCGAATGGTTCTAATTCTGGATTAACTTAGCTTATTCTTAAGCGTTTACAGCGGTTAGAATGACTCACAATATGGCCAGAAAAGAAGGTAAAGTCCTCTAGTGTTTTCGCCCTGTAAATGCTCCATCTTCACCACTCTTCCAGTTCTTTTCAAGCCTTCCATTCAATTATAGTTAGCTAACAGAAGCAAGTAGCTATTACTAAGAAGTAACATAAGTAGATTCGGTAACACGCGAAGTTAAATCTATATCTTAAGTAGAACAATATCGCTACCTAGGTATCATAAGAATAAGGGCACCTATTCACATAAGCAATAATCTCTAAAAGCCTTAACGACTAATACCTTTACCTTAATAAGCGATCCTTTTCCTATAGTGTTGTTAGTGTTTTTAAAATCGTCACCACTAACTACCTTATCCTCAAGAAAGCCTTATTCAAATAGATACTCTCTATAAAGGACTAGTATATCCTTATTATTAAAGATATAATCTGCTCCGTTACTAACAGCCTTTAGGGGAGAATGCTAGACTTTCTGCTTCTTACAGAGCTAAAGTGGTCGAACAGTTAGCTTAAAGGCTTTAAAAGGCAGTATAAGATCAAGCAGTATAAGTAAAGTGGAGAGTCTATAGTAATAGATATTCCTAGTTTAAAGGTAGAGATATTTAAAATCTAAAAGGTAGTCTATACTTATAAGAGCGACGATACTTATAACTATGATAAGACTAGCTTATTCTGGTTACAGACTCTAAATAATACCCTGGTTATAAAACTATAATCTAAAGGTAAAAAAAAAAAGGACAGGATTATAATATACGTTACTAGTAACGTTATAAGTACGTATAAGTTAGATCTTTAGATTCTTAACCATTTTAAAAACCTTTAACCTTTTAGAAAAAATTACAGTAAGATCTAAGGCCTCCCCTTTATTTAGCATTATAATAAGAAGGTGTAGATGACTAGGGTGTTATTTTTAGAATATCTCTAGTGGTTTAATAACCAGATAGCTAACTGAAAGGTTTTACTACTAATTGATAGATTCTTAGCTTATACGAAGGCCCTTAGGGAGCTAGCAGCTAGTGCTGGCTTCTAAAACATTAAAGTAAAGGTTTTACTAGCTAATATAACCTTTATATATTAATCTATAGATTAGGGTATTATTAACAACCTGAAGGTTTATTATAGACGTTATTAGCTGTAATAGATAATCTCTTAAATACTTAATAGTATCGATCCGCTTAAAAACACCACTATTTTAAACGCTGTTCGATGGATTATCGATACCTAGAGGAATAATGTGAATATGGAGACTATCGCTAACTGTTAAAGGCATTCCCAACTCTTTAGGCTTTATTACAGGTTAGAGCTATACCCTTTAGACTATTCAGAGGAGGTACACTTACAGCAGCTAACAGAGCAGTTACAGGTAGCTGGTAAGATTAAGTAAGTAATAGATATAGCTAACTTTATTAATCCATTAGAGGAGGCTGTTATGGATTCTGGTGATGACCTTCTTAATTACATTGCTGAGACCTTCTCAGAGGCTTGTGAGCTAGAGGAAGAGGACGAAGAGCAGTAACTTCTACAGCCAGTTATTACTACAGCTGCGCTTTAAGCTGTCAACCTCCTCGTACAGTTTAAGGTTTAAGAAGGAGGGCTGGATTTAGCTGCGTTAGAGCGAATCCGACGAAGGATTACAGAGGTTCAACTGCAGAGGGCTGGTTCTGGAATCCAGGGCACTATTGAATCCTTCTTCAAGACAGTTTAATAGTAAAATTATAAGGCCCAGCGTCCTTTTGCCTTTAACCCCAGTGCTTGCAGTTGTGGCAATCTTTTTTGCTGTAGTAGTAGTAGTGGTAGTGGTGGTTTAGTGGCTGACTAAGCGAAAAGTGGGTCCTCTGGCCGTAAGAATAACCTCCTTGTAAGAATAATATTTATACGACAAAGTCGATTCTTATGAAGAGGTCTGACTGTATACAGCTGGGCTTAGCATTTTAAGAAACGTAAGTACCTATTATTAAGCTTAAACACTATTACGGGTACTATTATGTTATATGTAATGGTCTAAGGAAGTATAAAGATCTAATAGATAATTATTAAGATCTTTTAAGTTAACGTCACCCTTTAGTTTTAAAAATAATATAAAGTTATCTGTAAGTATTAAGTAAGTTACGGATTATTAACATACTAGGATTATTTATAAGTAGTAGTATAAAGGTTTTTTATTAATAAATTTAATAATTCTTAAAATATAACTTAGTGTATAAAAAGAGAGATTAACTTTAATATTATAATAAATTTTTAATATTAAAGTTATTAGTTAGTAATGGGGGTGAAATATAAGCTTATAGCTAAGAATTAGATCTTATATTCTATTAGTAAAAACGATGTAGGATATAGAGGAATAAGAGTTAAATGTTATAAAATTTTTATTATAACCTGCACCTGATACAGGCCTTGAGAGGACTGGCGTGGGTTAAGATAGAACGTATGGCAGGACGCCAACAGGTAAGGGGCGTTCCGAAGACGGTTTATTAAGCTAGTACTCCTAAACGGGGGGTTTAATATCACTATAGGTCGCTGTTATTATAATGTGTAAAGGTGAGTCTGAATAGTAGGATATAAATGAACAATTGAATACTAGTGTGAGGAATTAAAGTCCCTTACGGTGGTTGTGGGCATAATTATGGCTATTTATACTAATTAATTAGGAGGTACTTTATACCTTGTTTATAATGTTATAAGTGCTTATTGTGTGAGCACTTTGCACTGTGTGAGCACTCTGCTTATAAGGTTTCTCCTGCTCGTAATGCGAGCACTTGGCATGCTGTAAGCAGCACCTTATTAGTCGTAGGGGCTTCGGGTCTTTACACCCCTGGCCCAGTGCGCCTGGACGGTGTGCACCGTCTTTCCGCACTGTTCCTTCTGTGGGGGATTCGTCGGGCCACCCCGGCCCAAGTGACGGCCTGCAGGGTCGTTATAATTTTCTGCTGGTAGAATAAGTAAGAGAACTATCTGTACCTAAGTATTAATAAAGTTAGGAATTTTATTTTATAAAGAAGAAAAGTTTATTTATAAACTTAATTATTTACATTATTAAATTCTTTAATATCTTCTTAATAGGAATCGAAATTTAAAAGAGAGCTTATATATTCCTAATAATATTGTAAAAAATAGCTTATTAAACAGATAAACAACGTTACTATTATTATTAATAAATCTATCTGTACTATATCCTTCTATAGTATAATATAATAAAATTACAAGTTTAAACTAGTGTGATTAAATGCTTTTAGTTTATTTTAAGTTTTTAATAAGTATAAATATAATTAGTTTTAATAATAGAACTTCTAAGCCAAGTTACACATTTATCTAATACATGTATACGTTATAATTAGAACTGTTACCTAAGAGCTATCCTTATAAATTACACATCTGTGACGACCCTGCAGGCTGTCACTTAGGCCGGAGCGGCCCGACAAATCCCCCGTAGAAGGAACAGTGTGAAGGACGGCGCACACTGTCCGGGCGCACTAGGCCAGGGGTGTAAAGACCTAAAGCCCCTACGACTAATAAGGTGCTGCTTGCAGCATGCCGAGTGCTTGTATCGCAAGCAGGAGAGACCTTATAAGCAGAACGCTTACGTGGTGTAAAGTGCTCACACCACAAGCACTTGTGACACTATAAGGTACAAAGTACCTTTTAGCTAATTAGTATAAATAGCTATAGTTATGCCCATAACCACTATAAGGGACTTGGGTTCCTCACACTAGTATTTAATTATTCATTTATATCCTACTATTCAGACTCACCTCTATACATTATAGTGACAGTAACCTATAATGACATTAAACCCCCATCTAGGAGTGTTAGCTTAATAAACCGTCTTCAGAACGCCCCTTACCTATTAACGTCCTGTTATATATTCTGTCTTAAACCCACACTAGTCCTCTTAAGGCCTGTGTTAGGTGTAGGTTATAATACGATACTAGCGTTTTAATTTTAAACACTGTTTATTAAACTCCTAAACACCACCTCTCTCCCATTAACATGTTAACCTTTAAAAAAGGTAAGGAGATTAAGGAGGCGTAAGCTTAGCCTTAACTCCTTATTATTAATAAGTTAGCTACACACTTTAAAAATTTAAACCTTAACTAGTAAGGACTGGTTAAGGAACTTAATAAAGCCTTCCCCGGAGATATTAAAAGCCGTATTAGTCTTATTAAAAAACTCTAAGCCTAACTTAACGTTATTAAGCTGGAAAATAATAACCTTAAGGGCTTACAGAAGAAATAAGTGAAACTCCCTCCACCCTTACGCTTTAAGGGAGATTTTACGTAACTAGAGTCCTGGATAACCTAGCTTTAAAGCTATATTACTTACTATAATAAGTAATTCTTTAAAGAAGAAGGAAAGGTTAGGTTTACTAAAGCCCTACTAAATAAAGTAACCGCTTACTGGTACGAACCTTATATAAAGATAATTAACGACCTCTTTATAAATAGAGTATATAAAGAGGCCCCTAAGATTTAAACTCTTTTCAATAACTTTAACGTATTTATTAACTAACTCCAGACTAAGTTTAAAGAACTAAACACCCCTTAGCAGGCTAAGTAACACCTTATAGCCTTAAGACAGACGTCCTTAATCCTTAAATTCTCCACACACTTTAAATTAAAAGCAGTAAAGATTAAACTTAACTAAAAGGCCTTAATAATACTGTTTTAAAGTGGCCTAAAGGAACACGTTACTAGAGACCTTTACTAAAAAAACTAACCAGATCACTTATAAGAACTAGTTAAAATGGCCATTAAGGTTAATAATTAATATTATAATCACTATTATTAAAAGAACTTTTAAAAGGAACAGACCCCTTACCAGCTAAGTAAACTTAAAAAGGGGAACTAATTAACCGTAACAGGTCACCACCTTAGGTTAATAGACATTAGTATAGTAAACTGTCAGAACTAACCTAATTGTAATAAGCCTTAATGACAGCAGTAATAAAAGCAGTCTAAGGACCTATTATAAGTTTAATACTTTAACTGTAATAAGAAAGGATATATAACATAGTAATACCTATTATTAAAGTAAGTTAGTTAAAAACCTGTCTTAAAAGGAGGAAAGCATATTAGGTTTAACTTAGGAGACATTTATATTAGGATAATAGGTAACGAAAAAGACTGTATCTAAATAAATAAGTGTAACTTAAAAGATAAGGAAGAAGAAAAAGAACCCTAAGACGTAATATATCTAATCCTTAAAGGTGTTTTAAAAGAGTTAGCTATAAAGGTGTAGGTTATAAAAGACCGACTTTAAGGTGGAAACTCGGAACTATTAAAGGTGTAGGTTACAGAAGATTAACTTTAAGAAAAGATATTCTAATTAGCTGTTACAGGCCTTAAAAACCTCACCTTGTAAGCCTAGGAATTAAGGAAGTCTAGGAAAGACCCTGACTTAAAAGTTATTAAAATGGTAAAAGGAGTTAAAGAACTAGCCCTTTAAGCCACCTAAACGGTAAAATAAGCCTTAAAAGGTGAAAGAGAATAAGTTAAGAGAATTAAACTAAAGAGACGGAAGTTCTTCTTAACAGTACCCCCTAAGACTCTTAAACACTTTAAGCATATTAAATAGATCAGCACCCTTACCTCCTTAAAAGAAGGACAGCTTAAATAGCTACCTTATATTAAGGTTAATGTACCTTAAACCGGTACTTTAAGGGTCCCTTAAGAAGGTATAAAGTAAATATATTAATAAAGGGTCTAAGAGCTAAAGGAAAGATATTAAAAGTTAGTAGATAAAGTAAAGGACCTGTAAATTAAAGGCCTTATTATAACGTTTAAAGATATAATAGTAAAGATTAAGTTATAACTCCATAATTAAGTTTACTTTACTAATTAACTTAAATACTAACTTATTAAAGAAGGACACTTTGTAAAGGAATAAGCTAGGTTACTACTACCTAAGTTTTAAAAAGAGGTTTAAGAGAAATAACACATATAAAGGTAAGTGGAAGAAGAGAAAAAATAAAGCGCTACTTCCCCTATTTTATACTTTATAACCACAGCATTTACAGTTAATATTAACTACCTTAATTATAAAGATATATTATAAATCGATTACATATATAATAATTATACTCTTAACTAGCATTATAAACCTAAGGCCCTTTATAACCACTTCCCTAATATATAAAGATAAGATTACATTATTATAAAGGTAAAGTTAAAACCAGTCCACTATTAAGTCTCCTACTCCCCGATTAAGGAATCTAGTAATAAGTGGAAAGTTACTATGGTTAATTAAGCCTTTATTACGTGTTAATAAGAAGGGGTACTTAATAATTACCTAATTACGACATGTTTATTACATCTTAACGGAAAAGTTAGGGAATAGTAAAAACGGGAAGATTATTAATAGATTTAAGAGTAAAAAGATATTACTGTAATTTAAGCCTATAAAGTATATTATTAACTTATTAAAGACTTTAAGAATGTCGTACCATTTAAAGTTAACTGGACGCTAAGGTGTAAAAACCTAAGAAAGGTTAACCGCCAGGTTTACTAAAGCTGCCTGTTTTTCTAAAAGGAATTGGGAAAAGGCTACAGGCCCTTTAAAAGGGCTAGAAACTAATAGTTCACTAGTTAGTGAAAACCTTAAAAAGAAAGAGAGGCATTTAAAGGTTAGGCTAGATAAGACCTTAAGGATAAGTGATTACTATAACTTAAATGTTAAAAGAGTATAAGTATTATTCTGTTAATATTAATATAACAGATGGAAAAGGGAGGCCATTTAAAGTAAAAACAGTAATTAATAACAGGAGTGCTTTTAACTTAATACACCCCTTACTAATTAATTAAAGGAAACTCCTTAATAAAAAGTATAAAAAGGCTATTCCCATTTAAAATGGAGAAGGAGGCCTATATTAGTATAATAACAGTAAAGTCACCCACCACTTACCACTCTTAATTAAAATAGATAGGGATAAATAATAAATAGACTTTAACGTTACACTAATTACAGGTTATAACATAATCCTAAGTTTACCCTAGCTGGAAAAGTATAACCCTGTGATTAATTAAAGGAGTGGCCACCTCACCTTTAATAAGTCCCCCAGCTATAATTATTATTTAAAGAAAGTTAAAAAGGCATTAAACTATTTTAAAGATATATAAAGCACTTAAAAGCATATTAAACCCTTAAAACTAAATATAGTTTAGGTTAAGTTTATTAAAACAGTTAAAGAACTAAAAGGTTTACCACATTACTTAAATAATAATTTAAAAGGTGGAAAGAAGTAAAAAGCTAATTTATAAATAAGTAAAGAAATTAACTTATTTAAAGTACCTACTAAATATAAGAAGTTTACCCTATTTTAAAAAAAGATACTGTAATTACTAGATTACAGACTATAAGACCACGAAATTAAACTAAAACCAGGAGTAAAGCTCTGTAACTTCCAGCCCTACCACTTAAACCCCTAGTAAGTTAAAGCCCTATAAGAGTATATTAATAAGAACTTAAAAAACGGGTTTATTATAAAGTCCTAATCCCTAACAGGGTACTTAGTACTATTCGTCTTAAAAAAGGGAGACGGTAAGTTACGTATAGTTATTAATTACTAAATGTTAAATAAAGATATAATTAAAAACTATTATCTATTACTACTTATTACAGAAATATAAGAATAGATTACTAAGGTAAATTAGTTCTCCAGTCTTAACTTTCCTATAAGATTTAACTACGTTAAAGTAAAGGAAGAGGATAAACATAAGATAGCTTTTTAAACTTATAACAGGTATTACTAATACTATGTTATACTAATAAGATTAATAAACACCCCTATAACTTTTTAAAGCCTTATTAACAGTGTTCTCCACCCCTTCCTTAATAAGTTTATCTTTATATATTTAAATAACGTTTTAATCTATTCTGAAACTTTAAAAAAAACACTAAAAACATATATAACAGGTTTTAACAGCTTTTAAAAAGGTAAAGCTGACAGTGAACCTAAAGAAGAGCCACTTCTACGTTTAAGAATTAAATTACTTAAGGTTTAAAGTAACCCTTAGAAAGCTTAAAATGTAAATAGAGAAGATAAAGGTAATTAGGGATTAACTTACTTTAAAGAATTAAAAAGAGTTATAAACCTTTATTAACTTTATAAACTTTTATTACTATTTTATTAAGTATTTTATAAAGGTTGTAAAACCACTTTATAAACTTATAAGTGAAGGAAAGCCGTTTAAATAAACTAAAAGATAGTAAAAGGCGTTTAAGGACCTTAAACACACCTTCGTCATAACGCTAGTCTTAACCCTCCCTGATTTCTTAAAGCCTTTCTAAGTTAAAATAAACTCTTTAGAATTCGCAGTTAGTGGGGAATTTAACCAAATCCAGGATAATAGGAAACGCCACCTAGTTACCTTCTTATTAAAAGGAATCTACGGCCCAGCCTTATAATATCTAATCTATAATAAGGAACTAATAGTAATTATTTAATATTTTATTAAGTAGGTATTATATCTAAATAGTATAAAAGAACTAGTCCAGGTCTTTTTAGACTATAATAACCTTTAATACTTCCTAACAAAGGAACTTAACCTACAGTAAGCACAGTGGGCAGAGTTAATAGCCCCGTTCCACTTTTAAATCCACCACGTTAAAGGAAAAGATAATAAGTAAGCTAATGTTTTTAATCAGAGACAGGACTATAAAGATGCTAATCTGGTCCTAATCCCTATTACTATATTTAATAAAGCTAAGAACAGTATATTAAAATATACACTATAAATGTCAGATAATTAAACACCAGAATAAACTATTAACGTCTATATAAATTTATAAATAAAGTATAACATTTATTAATAATAACAGGACTTTTAAATAAGGAGGTTAGTAAAAGGCACTTATAAGTATAAGTGCCCTTTAGGAGACTTCTTAAGGCATATATAGGATTATGGGAAGGAGTACCTAATATATTTAAATTATAATAAAATTAATTATCAGTTAAAACAGCTATTAAAAGGCGTAAACAGCACACTTAAATTAAGAGTAAGGCTTTAATATTAAAAGAAACTGTATATTTATAACTTAAATAAATAAAAGGAGTATATCTAACAGGTCTATAAGTTTTAACTTAAAGGATATATAAGCTAAGTTAAGACTTTTATACAGGCTTAATAAGCGTACACCTTCCTAGGAATAAAGAAGTTAGTTAAGGAAGTGGTTAATAATTATAATATCTGTTATAAGAAGTAAAACTAACGTTATAAGCCCTATAGACTTCTTAAACCACTCCCTGTACTACAGGCGTTATAAAGCTCCGTCTTACTTAACTTCATCACCGGGATTCCAGAGTCTAGGGACCCTGTTATAAAAGTCACTTATAATTAAATCCTTATAATAGTTAATAAATTAACGAAATAGGTTTACTTTTTACTAACTTTAAAGGATATAACAGTGGAGTAACTTACTTATATATTTAAGAAAGAGGTAATTTTATAACACTTTTAACCAGATAACATCATTATGGATTAAAATAAGCTAATTATATTAAAGTTTTAATAAAGACTAATGTAAAAAATAGGTGTGAAGAGTAAGCTTTTAATAACATTCCACTTATAAACAGATAGTTAAACAGAGTAAGTTAATTAGATACTTATAACGTATCTTTAAACTTATATTAACTTTAAATAAAATAATTAACTTAAGCTGTTATTAATAACACAGATAGCTTATAATATAACGTTAATTAAGTTAACAGGTGTGTTACCGTTCTTTATAAACTACAGTAAGGAGTTTAAGCTTTATTAAGGCCTGTTTACTAGCACCCCTTAAGCTGTAATCCACACAGATTAGATGTAAGAACTATATAACCACTTATAAGCCGAATTTAAGTTTATATATAAACGAATAAAGAAGTTTACTAATAAACATTAAACTAAGTAACTAGTATTTAAGAAAGGACTTTATTATAACAGTAAACGAGTTAAGGGACTAACTCTTTAAAAGGGGGATTATATCTACCTTTTTTCGTAAAACCTATATTTAAAATAACTTAATAAAAAGCTTAACTTTAAAAGGTACGGACCGTTTTAAATTAAGAAAAAGGTTGCCACCTTTAATTATAAACTAGACTTACCCACTAGTATAAAGGTGTAGATTAAGGTTTTTCACATCTTACTTTTAAAACCCGCCTTAAAGGGAGTTCCTCTGGAAAAGAAGATTAAAATTAACGCTAATAAAGATAAGTATAACGTTAAGGAAGTTATAAATTTACGGAAGGGAAAAAACACGTTTAAATATCTTATTAAATAGTTAAATTACAGCCTTAAAAGTAACTTATAAAAGCTAGTTGAAAACCTTAAATGCCCAGACCTAATTATAAAGTTCCATTAAAAGAATTTAAACTAATTAAAACCACCTGTAAGGAACGTAAAGAGAAAGGTAAATTAGTTAATGTAGCCTTAAAGAGGTAAATTAACTAGTTTACTTTAAAAACAGAAAAATAAGATAAAATCTGACATTTAAACTGTTAAATTAAAAAGTAAAACTATTATAGGATTTAAAGTTTAAAAAGTGGTAGGAAACTCTTTAATAAGTATAGAAAAACATTTATTAAAAACCTTAACCAGGGTTATAAGAACCTTAAACCTAATAAAGAGGCTGGGCCTTTAAAACTCTTAATAAGCCCTATATGAAAATAAGTACTGTTAGTGAAAAAAGTTAATAAAAGAAAAAATCGCTAAGACTCTTATAGGAAGTTAAACCTATAACCTCTTATTAAAAAAGGCAGTTATAAATTAAGTTATAAAGTAACCGCTTACTATAAAAACCCTGCTAGAAAGTTCCCCTAATTAAAAGACTCCACATTATTAAGAGGGGCGTTTAACCTAACCTCCTCACCTTCTTAAAACTTTAACAGCTCCACTTTATAACTAAATGTTTTTATAACCCGGTCTTTAAGACAGGACTGTTACTTATAAAGGTATGCCAGGTACACTAACGCCTTTTAAAGCTTAACAGTAGCCTTATAAAGCTGCTAAATAGCAGACTTAACTTATAAGTTAAGATTCTACTTTTTAATAAAAAGAGCCTTTAATTTCACTTTACTAACATTAAAAGTATCACACTAAGAAGGCTAGTGCCTCTTTAGACAGTAATTATAACTGTTAGACTGGTTTAAAACCTAACAGACGAGTAAAGGGTTAGCAAACTTATAAAAAGAATAAGGGGATATTTCGCCATTAAACGTATATATATAGGCTGTAAGGTTTAGGTGGCGGTTAGTGCTTTTACCCTATTCCTGTTTTAAAACCTGGGAGCCAGACACTTATTATATAGTGAAGTGGTGAAAGGGGAAAGCTTACCTTTTAAGTTCTTTATAGAAAAAGAACGTTAAAGAGGGGGAATTATGTGATAACCTTACAGGCTATCACTTAGGCCGGAGCAGCCTGATAAATCCCCTATAGAAGGAATAGTGTGAAGGACGGCGCACACTGTCTGGGCACACTAGGCCAGGGGTGTAAAGACCTAAAGCCCTTATAACTAATAAGGTGCTGTTTACAGTATACTAAGTGCTTATATCGCAAGTAAGAGAGACCTTATAAGTAAAACGCTTATGCAGTGTAAAGTGTTTACACTATAAGCACTTGCGACACTACGAGTAAGGTATAAAGTACCTCCCAGCTAGTTAGTATAGATAGCCATAGTTATGCTTATAACCACCGTGAGGGACTTGGGTTCCTCACGCTAGTATTTAATTGTTTATTTATGTCCTACTGTTCAGACTCACCTCTGTGCATTATAGTGACAGCGACTTACAGTGACATTAAACCCCTGTCTAGGAGTGCTAGCTTAACAAGCCGTCTTCGGAACGCCCCTTACCTGTTAGCGTCCTGCCATACATTCTGTCTTAAACCCGCGCCAGTCCTCTCAAGGCCTGTGTCGGGTGCAGGTTGTAATAACATCATCTGCTTTCTATTAATAGGAAAGTTTAGCCAGGGGGACTGAAAAGCGGCCTTTAAGGCTGTATGGCGGTGGTGTACGGGATCACCCCAGCTCACCCCAGCTCAGGATTATGAACGAAAAAGGAAATTTCGTGTACCAATATTCGTCTTAGATAACCAGGCTGTTATATACGAAGGCTCATGCTAAAAGAAAGGGTCTCCTATCTCCGTGCGAAACTGCGTTCTTAGTCTTTACAATATAAAGACATTTTCGCAATGGCTATGTAAGGCGACCCTTTCTTTGTGGGCGCAAGTGGCATTCTCAGCACGAGGGGGGGCTGCAGAAGGTTAGGCGCAGTGTTCACAGTACGCGCTCTGGACCATAATATCGGCGGCATCGAGATCAGGTGGACGGCCAAGATTGTTAATCACTCAGTCCTGTTGGACGACGTCTGTCCATACACCGAAACCCATGGCCTCGTGCCTAGATTACATGTGAAAGCATCCTTCGCATTTGCTTAGAGAGCCCTCAAGTTTCCATCCTTTTAACCGAGGATCTACGACAACATATACTCCTCTTCAGAATTAGAATTGGGATTGATGTTTTGATTTGTCTCGATTAGTTGCTTCTCCTAGGTAATTACCATCCTCCCCGAATGCTAACTCCCTCCGCGCTGCAGCCCAGCCCAGCCAGCCCACCGCTCCCCAAAGGCCGGATGAAAACCACCAGCGCTCCAGGCAGCAGGCCCAGCCTTTATCAACCCAATGCACACAGCCACTTTCAACAAGGGCCTGTGGTACAATGGTAGCACGTTGAGGATGGGCAAGGTGTGGTCGACTTCGGCATCTATTCCAACCCAAATCCATCGACAACTCCGACACTCTCCGTTCGAATCCTGAGGCAGTAGGCAGCACACTTTTCTTCAACAACTTTCGACGACTTTCCCATCACCTATCCTCAAAGATTTCGATTCAATTCCGAGCGAGTCCATTCTTTTTTTGATGTCTGTCTCCTCATGGAGGTCGACTTCTTCTTTCATTTTGGTCCTCTCGCTCAACTCAACGCTGATGGCGGCCGTGTCTGCTGCTGCTGCTGCTGCTGACCCCGACACCTGCACGCCATCTTCGACTTCGGCACCAGCTCAAAACAACACCCTGTTCCCATTCCCATTCCCGTTTCCATTCCCACCTCCTCCAGCCGCTCATCCCATACCGGCATTTCAAAGCAATCCGGCCCAACCTCACAGCTGAACGACTCCCTCACATTCTCCATCAGCCGCATTATCTCCTGCTGATTCCCCCGCGGATCCACAAACTCGATCTGTCCCCAGTCCGAGTCTCCCCGCTGACTCCCTTCCCCACAGTCATCTAGATCACTACTTGCAGTCTGAGCCCCATCCGCGAGGACAAGAAACGCCTCCCTTAACCTCGGGAAATTCCGCATCAGACAAAATTTGCTGTACGTCTCCCAAGGCCTCCGCACCTCAGGCTTGACGTGGTCGATGGCCAGGCTGTGCACGTGCTGCGCGGTAGAGAGGACAAAGGTCCCGAAGTCCCGCGCCGTGTCGGCATACCCGAGGTGGCCCCATCGAGGGAGGTAGAGGACGTCGAGGGCGGGGGAGAAGTAGATGGATGGGGCGTGGGATTTTGTGCCGAAGGCGCGGACGTAGACGCCGGAGTGGAGGGCCTCGGAGCGGGATTCGCGGCAGACTTGGAGGAGGGGAGGGGCTGGCGTAGTTGTGACGCAGCGGTCGGAGGAGGGGAGGTAGCGGACTTCGACGACGCGTGGTTGGGCGGTGAGCTTCCAGATCTCGAGGCGGAGTTCGGTGGGGAGGTGGGCGAAG
>Ga0247758_1001498_pt1 | contig 16897 bp, 10 predicted proteins | sample UWRJL156409C4_FD_180950 | JGI IMG/M metagenome (GOLD analysis project Ga0247758, IMG submission 180950) | Plant litter microbial communities from Arlington Agricultural Research Station in Wisconsin, United States - UWRJ-L156-409C-4 | ecosystem: Environmental > Terrestrial > Plant litter >...
CCGTTTGCAACATTCGACCTTGTGATAATTTTGCCATCTTCAACAAAACTTCGACTTCACTCAGGCACCACAACACCAACAACGGTTTGTCGCATCGCTCCAATATGGTTCCTATAGCTAATAAAATGGCCAGACTATGCCCTGAAGCAATTGGAAGCACTAGATTCCCATTTGTTGTCGCGCAATTGCGGAGTTCCGCAGTTGCAGCAATGTCGACTAGTGCAGGGCGGACCGTGATCCCTGACAGCGATAGCGACAGCGAGCCGTACTATTACAGTGATGTCGATAGCAAGCCTTACTACTACAGCGATATTGACGAGGGAGGTTCATAAGCCTTCGGAGCCTTTTTTGGAGCCTTCTTCGGAGCCTTCTTCGCGTGAGGGCTCGGTTCAGTGTTTGCGCAGTGCCTTGAACGCTGCAAGCGTTATACCGCTTGATGGGGTTGATATAGCCTTTGAACTGCCTCTATTCGGTGAATCTGATAGCGATTCTAGTAACGGTTCCGAATCTGAGTAAGGCTCCGGTCGCGATTCCGAACGCGACTTCGAACGCGACCCCGTTTGCGATTCCGATCCGGTATCCTACTTTGAATGGAGTGGGTTTGATACCGACGATAACTACCTTACCTCTGAGGATGAGGCTATTCCCAACCCTCCTCCGACAATCACAGCAGCTTCGATTGAAGATCTACAGGCCGCTGTTAACGCCTGGGCGAAGGATAAGGGATTTGCCGTTGTGAGGAAGAATGGCTGAGGAAAGAAGAATGGAGCTTATATACGATATAACCTACTGTGTGATAGGTTTGGCCAGCCCAGACTAAGTAAATCCGCTGGATTACGTTAACTAACCTTATGTAAATGCGGCTGCGCGTGGAAGGGGCTGGCAGTTCTATCCCTAACTGGATGGCTGTTTTAGTCTGTTGCGGAGCCTGTGATTGAGGTGGGCCCTGAGTTGGAGCCGGAGCCGGAGCCTCAGCTGCGCAGAACAGCCTTACGCAGCTACACACGCCCACGGCCTTCTTTGCTTATAGCTAAGGAGCCAGTTACTACTACTCAGTTAAGGAAGCAGGCTGCAATAGGCGTCCCTACTAACGAACAGGTGGGAGAATTGAGTTTGGTCCCCGCAAGGCCTGTGAAGAAGATTAGGAGCGGCCGCACGGTCAAAGCTACGGAGAAAGTAATGGGCGCAGTGTAATAGTAGTGCGCAGTGAAGTGCGCAATGTAGTGGAAAAACGCGGAGTCTGGCTGGGGTTGTAATAGTAATACTAGAATAGTTTTTGGGCCTCACGGCCTTGCGGAAATGCTGAGAATCATTCGGATCACAGTTTGGTATTAATAATTGGTGTGAGTTACTGCAAAAAAATATCTTCTACTATTGCAGTAATGGTGGAAGCCACGCAATTTGTGGGGGGTGCCCCCCCAGTAAAATGGCCTGTGCTTGGGTGCCCCCCTAAAATTTGGGGGGTGCCCCCCTATCAGATGCCCCTAGTTTTGGGCCACCTGTGTCCCCAAAACTGGGACCTCGCGAAAAGTTGCCATTCGAACCATGTTTGGCGATTTCTCTGATCATTCCTGAGCAACTCCTGAGCAACGCCTGAGTAGCGCCTGAGCAAGGTGGCTAGGGATGGGGCGGGTGACCGAGGCTGGTGAGGGCAACTTTAGGGTAAAACAACACCATATGCCCATCGCTCCCACTAATGCCGGCCCCCACGCCCCCACACATTCACCCTCCTGCAGCTCACCCCACTTGATGCGCTCCTCGACCTCGGTCAGTCACGGTGGACCATCCTGGGTTGCTTGTATGTCACGCTATTGACACAAACCCATTACAGTCCGTGCGGTGCTTCCTGCCCTCTGAGTCCGGATGTGTGTTGTCCATAGAGTGCGAGATGTGTCGATTAACCCACTATTGATGCTACAGGGTAGTCACTCCGAGTTGACGATTCGGCTCCGGAACTAAGCATGTGGATACGGCAGTCCACAAGGCCCACATTGTCCAGTTAACTGATAAAATCCAGGCGGTAATAGTCAAAACTATTTTTTAATGAGTATCCACAGTCCTTTTAAAAGTTACTACCGCTGGCCGACGCCGCCAGGAGCTACTAAATCCTATGATGAAGTCCCGAAACTTAGATGAAAAATACACATGCTCCTGCTACGTTGAATGCCAGCTATGGGATTATAGGTTATTAACACTGACTATCATAGGCAATTATTAGTTCTATTAGGGAGGCTGCAAATACTGCTCTTATGTAAAACGGAGTTCCTTGCCACAAGCCAGTAAGGCCTCTGGACCAGGCAAATATGTATCATCAGACTGGTGAGCATACCAACTGTCTCAAACTTGAAGCGACAGTAGCTGTGGAGAATATAAAGCCCCTGGAACTGTCTGGCCCCTGGAAACCCAGAAATGATAAAAGTGGTCCTCGAATACCGAATCCAAGGGCAAATATAAGGGTCGCTTTATTGGGGTGAGAGCACCTAAATTAGCCAAACTTCCAGTTTCTCTACCTAGAGAGGCGGACTTGACATAGGTACAAGTTACAGATCAGGTGAGATTGACGTCAAAACGGTCAAAAGGATATATACAGAGCTGGGTACCTAGATAATACTTACTAACATGCACAGGTGCGAGTTTTGGGCCTCGAGCGGTGTGCGACGCTAGCATGCGATTGAGCGCGGGGGGTGGCTACAACATCAAGGCTTCGCACAACCCCCTTGCATCTTGGGCCAAGATCATAGACTGTGGTGACATTCCGGTCACACCATATGACAGCGCCCTGGCAATGAGGCAGCTGACAGAGGCATTCGTGGAGCTAGGGAGGAGGCCCGCAACGCGCTCTCTAACAAGGGGAAGTGGCAGCTCTCCTAGTGGTCTCTCTCACGGCACCTCGAAGCCAATCATCGTCACGATAGGCGGTGATCATTTCATCTCGCTCCCGATTCTCCGAGCCCTGAAAGAGATGCACAACATGCCGGTTTCGGTGCTCCATTTCGATGCCCACATGGACACGTGGGCCCCAGACACCGACCGACTCCTACTGGGCTACAGAGCAGTCCCGCTTTAACCACGGGAGCGTATTCTGGCACGCATCACAGGAGGTACTTATTAACAAACGCTCTTCCTTGCATTCTGGGCTCAGGTCACGACCCTGCGGAGATGATGAAGCTGACTACAAAACGGACGACGAGCAGGGATTTATGAGGATTTCCAGCGACGACATAGATGCGATTGGCGCGAAGGGAATCATTAGCAAGATCAACGCGTGGATCGGATCATCCAAGCCTGTCTACTTGCCAGTTGATATCGATATTCTAGACCCAGCGCAGGCTCCAGGCATTGGAACTCCAGAGGTCGGTGGGTGGACAAGCAGAGAGCTTATCCAAATCTTGAGGGGAGTCGAGGGCTTGAACGTCATAGGCGCAGACATCGTAGAGGTGTCTCCATAATGGGATAATGCGGGCCAGATGACAGCCCTTGTGGCTTCTCAGATTTTGTATGAGATTTTGACGAGCATCTCTAAGAGGGGCAGTTTGCAGACCGAGGAGGTAGGGTCAGGTAAGCACGAGCTTTGACCATTAGCTACCTACTCTGCCCGGACCTGAGTAACCGCGGCAAATGGTATATTTTTAGATACTCTTTTCGCTTGATGACAAACTTCATGGACACTAACAACAGGATCTACATACCCGGAGAGCTGGTCCATCATTGGCCGGTACTTTGGTAGGTGATGACTTCGTCAATGACCCCGTGTCCCTCAAGCCACCTCCCCAGCCAGCACTTCCACTGGCAGAACTACCTTCCTCACCGCAACCCCCAAAAGCTGAGTCAGATTCCCAAACCCCTGGACAAACGCACACTTGAACCTGTGCGGTCCGTCCTTATCCCTGACCAGCTCCCCAATGAAGATCCCTTGCGTCTTCGCCTCCCACGCCTTCCCATCCATGTCAAAGTACTTCATCTCCCCATCCTCTCCAGGGAGATTCGTAAACATGGTTGTCTGCGTCCAGATCAGATATCCGCCACCGCTGCCATTGTCGCCAGGCAGATCCTTAGAGACGCAGCGTTCAAGGTCGGAGTGGAACTCGAAGGGCAGGGCAAAGCAGAAATGCTGCAATTCTTGAAGAAATGGGTTTAAAAGGGCGCGAATGTGTAGTCTGCCTATGCTATGCTTACTTCTGCTGCCGGTCTGCTACACCAGGTGGCCTTGGTAATGCTGCTGCCAAGGGTTCTGCTCATTCGACGCCGTCCAATCCCGAGAGAACTGATCATAGACTTCCCTAATCTTTTGTATCTCCCCGCCAAGTCTGCCTCTCTCCTCCTCGTCCTCAACTTCGGCCAACAGGTCTGCGACAGATTGCGCTGAGAAGAACTTGTTTTTCCTATTGTACAGCGGCCGATCGGCGAGAATCTCTTCCGTGTCCCCAGGCGCCCGCACGCGAAAGACCTCCTGAAGAATCTCAAGGTCTTCTGGAATGGCCGTCGAGTCGCGCGTGTACTCGTACGTGAACAGAAAGATGAGAATGGGAAATCCGGTCCAGGCGATGCCGCTGAGGCAGAGCGAGCACGGCTCATGCGTGGAGAAGAAGATGCAGCTGCTCGCATCTGGTCTCTGCTCGGCGGGCGTCTGGAAGAACTCCCGGATGCAGTTTGTCTCGCCGTGCAGAAGCGGTGATTCTCTGAAGGCATTCACCGAAGCGGTTACCGTTTCCAAGCTCGACTGCGTGAGCACGGCAGCCCCGAATGGCGAGCCTCCAGTAGAAACCAACTCTTTCGTCTTCGGGATGATGCTGTTTTGTAGACTCTTGACGATGGCCGTGAGCAAGGCGGATGGGCTATGTGGCATGGCCGATTTCGTAGCCATGGTGCTGGGACAATTGGGGTGTTGGTCGATGATGGCGGGGTACAGGTATGGTTGCCGTAAAGGATGAGGTGTGGCTGATCATCCAAGGAACAGCGCCATATTATCAGAAAGGGAAAGAAAGTCAGGTCTCATAACCCGGCCTCATGCTCACCCCGCCTCGAGGTCGGGCGGGGTGATCGCTGTCTGACCAATCGAGGAAGGATTAGTATTTTTATTGGCATAGCACGCCCAGGAAAAGGTTGGGTGGCACACAGAAGGCGTGCCTTCCAGCAGTCGTGTGCAGCCAACCGCAGACTAACGTTCATGGCCAATGACAGGACCTCGATCACGTCACGTTATGGGTACCTAGCATCTCATCAAATCGCACACCACCAGCTGACGACGCCACCGGTGTCGCTAACAACACAAAGCAAGACCCCCGGTCTCGGAGGCCTGTCGCGGCCGAGGACCAAAGGCCAGTAATCTGAGACGAATCTGGGCACACCAAATTGAGCAGTTTCTGTGTTGGTATCGGCCAGACCAAGCCAACCCCTGACCTTCCCGCCGTAGATAGTTTAACAAAATAACCATTAGATTCCCTTACAATCTGTACCTAGTTACAACATACGCCCAAAAGTTAGACCATAGCATGTAGAGTGCTTTCAGCATGTGGTATCTCCTAGATCGGAGCCATCGCACCGTCCTTCCTCTCCGGCAGCCCGGCTAGCCAACTGTCTACCTCGGCAACAGAGCGGAAGCGCAGCACAACGAGGTGTGCGTTATCGGGATGTGCCAAGAGGATAGGGAACTGGCGGCGGTGGCGAAAGTGGGCGCGCACGCAGTGCACAAACAGGTTGTCCCAGTCCCAGAAGCGTAGATGAGCCCAGAGGCGCTCCGTGTTACCGTTCCACAGCTCCTGTCCCGTAAAAACGCGGAACGCCGTCCGCCGCAGCAGATGCAGCAACACCACGTACAACGGCAGGTCGAGCCAGATGAGCGTGTCGGCCCAGGACCAGACCACCTCTTGGGTCGCGCGCAGGTAGTTACCGTCCGTCACCCACTTTTCGGTCCCGGAAAGGGCCTGGTCGACGCGCGCACGGAACGCCTCCCGCGACAACGGGGTCCAGTTCGCCTGCCAGAACAGCCCGTCCATCTCGATGTGTACGAGCCCCAGCCGTGATCCCAGCGACCGCGCCAGCGTCGTCTTGCCCGCACCGGAATTGCCCACGATGGCGATGCGCTGGAGAGACATGGCGATCTGATACGAAAAAAATATTAGTTGGGCGGTGGAATGTTTTGGGCAGAGGTCTGATGTCCAGGGCTGGGCTCAAAGCAAACAAATATCTGGAACCTGACTTATCTGATTGGCTGGATTTCATTGTCGCCGCATGACTCACCCGGGGGAAAACCTTCAAGTGTTGTATTTTCGGCCAATGGTTGCGGTTGATTGCATTCAAAACTGCACAAGGGTCAGATCTTCCCGCGAACCGGACAGCCGGTTCGTGGTTAACTGGCCCTGTTTATAGCGGCGATGGTGCGGAACAGGGAGGATAGTACCTATGTGACGACCCGAATGGCCGTCACTTGGGCAGGCGCGGCCTGAAAAACAGCGTGCGCGACAGACACACTGGGCCAAGGGTGCAAAGATCCGAAGCCCCTACGACCAATTAACAAGGGGCTCTGGGCCAAGAGTTGGCTCTGTTGTAGGGAGAAAGATCTGTTACGACAAAATCCTTGAAGAACAGAGCCTGTACAAATTACTTCGTGTATTCAGTAGTATAGATACCATCATCGTGAACACGACGAGGCGAGGGACCCTTCCGGTTCCTTACGCTAGCAATATATTGTTCGGAACTCTGGATCGACGTCATGCTTGTGTACTGCCCCCTGAGAGTTGCGCTAGCCTTCATTCAGTCATCTTGCACCCTACCGTCTTTGGGAGTCCTTACCTACATTCTATCTTTGTCTGGATCACCCTAGTGTACTAGAAGCAGAGCGTAACAGTTTGTCGAGATATGTTGATGAATTCAGGATTGAACAACAGGAGGAGTGCTTGAGGAGGTGTAAGCACGAGACAGAGAGGACAGAAATCTCCAGCGCTCAGGTAAGTAATACGAATACAAAAGACTAGCCGAGCCTGAGCCAGGCTGAGCAACCTCACGTGCTCAAGATACGAAAAAGGAAATCTCGTGTGCCCAGATTCGCCGCACATTACAGGAGTGCTGTCTGAAACCCTTCGCCGCCCTTTCAGAAAGGCACCAGCGCTAACTATGCTATAGCTCTACAGAACTAGGAGAAGAATAACACGACTCTTAGTCATTGCGCATCTCACTGTATTCACTTGGCTTGGGCTAGATTTAGCTGTTTAGAGCAAAGCCAGCAAACCCATTATACCAGTAGCAATGACAAGCACTGACGCATTGTTCAAGTCCTCGGCATGTTCCTCAAACATTGATCTCAGCGACTTGTCTTGGGAAGCCTCTTCATGAAAACTGTTCGCAGCTCGCCCACCGCAAGTGGCCCGGCAATCTCCAGCGCTGAGTTCTCACCCCAGTCCCGGTCCTCCGGTTTAGTAACCCCCCATTTCTCAGTTGTTTTGAGATCCAGCACAGCGATATCCTCGTAGCCATATCGCTTATACAAGGGATATCCATACGGGGACGCCTCGAGCCAGGTGACAAGCCCAAGGCTGTCAGCCAGGTCAGCTCCCCACTGAACCAAAGCAGACCCAGCGCCAAGTCTTTGCCGATGAGGTGCGCAGACGAGAACGTCAAGATCTGTAAAGGTGGTTTGTATCAGTAGCAAGAACTAGTGGAGCGTATCCACCAACACCTGTGGATCGGACAGAATGCTCGAGTGGATTGACCAAAGTTAAAAAAGGTGCTGTCATCACTCACATAACATGGCGTCACCTTGAACAAGCATCCTCGTCCTCCTGTGCAAAGTCTCATGGAACCACTTGTACACTTCAATATTACTACCCTCGCCCAGCATATCAGGCGACACAGGAGCCTCAACATTCCACTCCCCCTCAGACACATCCTGACGCCGAAGGCACCACTTGGCAAATGCGATCACTTCACTCTGCCCACCGCCAGAACTATCATCTAGCTCGGCCACCACTAATAGCGACTCCGAATTTTGATGAGGGCCGCTGGGTGGAGAGAAAAGCGAGTGGACGGCTTTCTCCCTCGCATCTTTGGTAATCTCCCCGGGGTAGAGCAACTGGTTGATGATATCGGTTCCGAATGCGGAGAGTTGGATTTCCACCATGGCACTTGCGTCGTCCTGCATGGCTTGCCGAATGCGGAGGCGGGGTTTTTGTTGAGGCGGGGTCATTTTGGTGGTGGACTGCTTTGTAGGGGGGGCCGAAGATTGGCCTCGAATATCGTGAGGGCTACTGCTCGGCTACCAGCATTTGCAACCACGGAACTAAGACCGGCTAACGTTATAAGGTTGTCAAACATATGTCAGAGTGGCAGATCAGATTGCTGGGCGATCAAATACAATCGAGCGACCCGCATCTGGCGCGCGAATGATCCTCCCGCACTTCCCCGTGCAGCAGTGGCCATAGGCGAAGGTGTGCCGCAAAAAATCATCTCAAAAGGCCGATGGGTTGCAGCATGCACTACCCGCCAAATTAGATCTGGCCCCCAGCGCCTCATCTCATGCCCCCGTGCACGATTCTGACCACTAGGATCTTGGCCCGACTTCCATCGGCATGCAGAAACGAAGCCTCTGCAACAAACTTTGCGTGATTTGCTCCTCGCGTGCAGCTGGACCCCTACTTTGCTGAACTCGACAGACCCTTGGAGCCCATGATAGGTGGTAGGTCAAGATGGCTGGAACAGTGGCTTGCTTTCCAGTTGTTTGCACTGGATATCCCGTTGCCAACACACGTTCAAGATCCCCACAAGTCAGTGAGCTCGCTCCTAGGGAACTTGCTAACATCATCACCCCGCTTTTTGCGTGCCTGGCTAGCACAGAGGAAGAGGAAAAGGGGAAACTGAAGACTGTAGAAAGGGCAGGTAGCCATGGGAGTGCCCGGATTTCCAACACCCCTTACATTGACCTCATGAATCATCCCCCCACGGTACCCAAAGTCCCAACCCTGTCATATATCGACGACCCAACAATGGAGAAGAATCCAAACAACGTAGAAAACGCAAAGCTCGACGCAGATGATGTGGACGAGGAACGAGCCATTGGAGGACTCGGAGGGGTTGAAAGTGAGGGCGCGGGAGGTGTTCGAGACGGTGACCTTTCGGCCGGCGACGGTGTCTTTGCTAAAATGCAGAGATACGTGGGCGGTCTTGGTGTCGAGAAGAGAGGGATTGAGCGCGTCCCTGACACCGTTGACGAGCGGACCGACACGAGTATGAGCAAGGTCGGCACTGTGGTAGGTTAATACTGTCACATTCTGGTGACGATGTTCTGACGTTGGACTCAAAACAGTGGCTCGGTTCAAACATGGCTGTGGCCTGCTTCGGGATCGGTACCATCGCACAACCTGTCTTCGGGCTAGGGTTTGTGGACTCGGTACTCACCATCTTGTTTTTCAACATCCTTGGCGTCCTTCCCACATCCTTCTTCTCAACCTTTGGGCCGGTGTTTGGTCTTCGACAGTTAGCGCTATCGAGGTTCTACTTTGGATGGTACGGCGTGAAGCTATGTAAGTGTCCCAACGCGGTTCTCCCACCTACAGGGGGACATGGGGCTAAAAGGAAGCTGTGTGGCGGAAATAGATGCCTTCTTCAACGTCCTCACCTGCCTGGGGTGGTCCACACTGCAAATCGTCCTCGGCGCGCAGCTCTTTCACGCCATCAACCCAAACATGCCCGGCTGGGCCGGCATCCTCGTCATCGCCTTCGTAACACTTCTTGTCGGCGGGTTCGGGTACAATGTCGTGCACAAATACCAACGCTGGTCATGGATCCCCATGTTCATTATCTACCTTATTGTCCTCGGTGAGTTCGCCCACTCCGGCCACTTCGACAGCCTGCTACCCCTCGAGTCGGGCCACGCCGAAGCCGGTCGCATCCTCTCCTTCGGCAGCACCGTATTCAGCGCCGCAACAGGCCTCTGCTCATACGCATCCGACTACACCGTGTACCAGCCCGGGTCCTCACCGCGCTCTACCATCTTCCTCTGGTCTTTCGCCGGTCTTCTCCTCCCGCTGCTTTTCGTCGAGACCCTCGGCTGCGCCATCAGCACCGCCACCGTCCGCGTCGACAGCTTTTTGCAGGCATGGCAAGATGCCGGCGTTGGCGGGCTCCTGGGAAACGTGCTTATCCCGCCTCTTGGCGGCTTTGGCCGGTTCTGCCTCGTCCTGCTAGCCCTCGGCATCATCGCCAACAACTGCCCCAACGTGTACTCCGTCTCGTTTGGGATACAAGTCCTCTCGCGACGGTCCGCGCGCGTGCCGCGTTTAATCTGGACACTGCTTGGTGTGGCTATCGCTATTGCCATCGGCATCCCGGCTTATGATAACTTTGCCCCTTGGCTCGAGACATTTCTCGTTACCACGGCGTACTGGCTGGCCATTTACGAGGCCATCGCCCTGACCGAGCATTTTGTCTTTCGTCGAGGGATCAAGGGGTATCGTCCCGAGGACTACGACACGCCTAGCAAGTTGCCGGTCGGTTATGCCGCCTTGGGTGCCTTTGGATTTGGCGTGGCGGGCTGTGTTTTGGGCATGACACAGGAATGGTGGACAGGCCCAATTGGAGCTCTCAGTGGCGGGGATTTGGGTTTCGAGTTGGCATTTGGCCTCTCGGCCGTCTCTTATGCTGTGCTTCGCACTGTCGAAAGGAACCGATTCAAGAGGTAGTGTGCAGGCAGACAACACCAACACCACTCTCAACCCTCTACAGCGACTCAATCCGTTCGTAGCCCCCCCTAACCTCCATCTCCGTCCCCCTCTCCCCGTGCTCATGCACCCTATTCCCGGGTCCTCCCCCATCAACCAGTCTGATCCTAGCCGGCCTCGCCCTCTTCTCCATCTCATCCACCGACTCCGCACCTGCAAACAGCTCACCCACCCCCTCACCCCTCGAAAGCACGGCCAGCGAATGCGATCCCCACACCGGAACTCTCCCCCCCTCCATCCACGACCTGACAAGCGTCCAGGCCGCAAAGCCAATCCCGCCCAAATTCACCACGCAATGGAGGACAATCCACCGCCGATCCACCGCATACCGCGTCGTCAACCTCCCAACCTGACCACGAACAACACTCCCGTCCCCCAAAGGGGAAGTAACAGCGACTTCATCACCCTAAAATCGACACCATGAATTTCCCTTTCCTTCTTCGGAACTGAGCGGTTGCCGCCTTGGCCTGAGCCAGACTGAGCCAGACTAAGCGAGGGGGTCACAGTTCTGGGCTGCCTCGGCTACAGTTGCCACGGGTCTAAAATGGCGGTGGAGTTACGAGGACCCAGTTTTGGGACCTCTACCACCACCACCTAGCCACGCTTTCCTTCACTTTAAATACAAGAGAAGGAAATACCTGTAATTTTAACATGTTGATAAATCATATATATTATATTCGGATTCAAAAGTGTTGCTCTCGACCTTTTCCAGTGTCTCTAAACCCGTCGTGCCCAGGTCGAGTTGTCTATTTTTCTGAACAACTTATTATTGTAGACACTTCTTTTACCGAGCGCAATGATGACCAGATAGTGCGGCATGTATTATCACGGTTTAGCGCTACGGCTTGGGATTGCCAAAGGAGGAAAACGTCTGTTATTGTGACACTGCCAGCCACAGGGTGGCTGAGGGGCATGTGGCTGTGGCGTGGAACAGATGAATGGCCCTGTGGGCACTGAACTGATCTATCCTGAACATAATAATTAACTATGGCCTCGAAGGTCTTTGCCCTTCGAAATACAATCTGGCTCTGATGAGCTCTCTAAATACTAAGGACCGAAGCTGAACCTTGGCAAGCCTCACACAGCGTCCTCAAGCCATAGTGGGGCCAAGCTATGGGGCATGGCCTAATCGGGGTGTCAGGGGCGTTTAGCGTGTGACAGTTACAGAAGTTACTACTATGCGAGCTTGTAAAATGCCCATGTTGCGAGACTGAAACCAAACCACGCGTTAACTGCCCAGGGTATCAATGAAATTCGACAAAACCTCCAAGACTGATCCTTGACTATGGCGTATAGGTTTATATACGAGTACAAAGAATAGATATGAAATATTGAGATGGAAACAAAGGAAATTCTGCTAATGGGAACTTCGAATGGGTTGTTTCATTGCGTATTGTAAAAGTGACAGTCGTTAGGAGTCAATGTGTTGTCAAACTGGAGAGCATTGAAGTCGCAGTCATCCCACATCGTTTCCAAAAAGGACAGTCTCGACGTCGTCATGGATGCGGTGTCGGAGGCAGTTGGGGAAAACGCCGCGTCCGTCCACTGAAACGACGCTGCAGCGGAGTTTGGATCGAAACTCGTTACGGACCAGTCGGAAGGCACTGGCGTGGGTGTTTCCCTTGGGAAGGGCGAGGACGGGCTTGTGGGACAGTACATCTGCATGGCTATCTCGTTGTCATCGCGGTTGTTGGCACTGGCGCTGGCGCCGGCAAAGGCGAGCGGTGCGGGTTGAAGTATCGTTGCGCTTGGGGATCCGACGACAGTGACTTTGGAGTCGGAGTCGGAGTCAGAGTCAGACTCGTTATCCGAATTGAAGTCGACATCATCATGGTTAGGTGTCTCTAGGTGGTGGATACCCTGGACTGAGACTTGGCGGTGCGTGCTTGGGTGTGCGGTTTGTTGATGCATGGTCGGGGGCGCGTGGTTGGCAGTGTTGGTGATTGCGGGGATGCCGAAGATCCTCTCGAGGTGCGTGATGACGCCCTCTTCGTGCCACTCCTCCCAGCTCTGGGGGCTGCTGGTGCTGCTGCCGGCCCAGGCTGAGCGACGCTGCTGTGGTTGCTGCAGGTAGACTGAAGGCTGAGCCCTGGAGTCCCGAATCTTGGCGGCCAGCTTCCCGCGGTTTTGCATCGAGATCTCTCGGAAGAGAACCACCGCATCCCAAAGATACCAGCTTGCATTGGAAGCCCATGACCCCATGGGGTCAGGCTGCTGGCGTTGTTCGAGGACCATCAGGGCGCGGCGCACATAGCACTGGATGCGCAAGCTGTAAAAGATGAGAAGCCAGTTGTGAGACTTGCGCCTGTCCCTGTGGAAGATGGCCTTGTCGAGCGCCTCGAAATAGCGGAAGGCGTACCTGGAGAGCCCTCGCAGGCCCGGCGACACACACTGGCCGGCCCCATCGCAGTGGGAATGGGGCTGTGGGTTGAGCAGGCCGTGCGAGGAGAGTCGCAGGGTTTCCAGGCAATACGAGAGACACCACATCGAGTTGTAGACCAGGCGTCGCTCTTGCTTGTAATGGCCGTATTGCGACTCGCAGAGAGACGCGGCCTCGAGGAATCCCACCAGGTCCTCAACCAACCCGAGCCCAATCAGACCGGCAGCTTCCAGGTTGTCCTCAAGCTCCCACACGATCCTAGAAATCAGTCCGTCGTACGGAAGCTCGGTGATGCGAATCCCCGCCAAGTCCTTGAAAGGCTCGAAGTAGTTGATGTTCTCGACCTTGGTTGTAATCACCCTGACCAGGAGACCGCTGTGTCTTGTCCCTGCGCCAGAGCTAGAAGACTCGATGGTGTCGGTCTCAGTGATGTATCGTCGCCTGATGCCATCGATGAACTTGGCCGCACGCCACAGCTCAGCAGGCAGTCGTGCCTTTGAGGATCCCTTTGGTGGTAAAAGGTGGCAGAAGAACAGCTGGCCCAGGGTACTGTAGACGGGGCCGCGTCGGCAAGGAATGTTCGAGTTTCCCGGAGACGTCTCACACCGCTGACATAAATCGGTCCCTGTAACGCACTGAGAAAAGTGTTAGTGGAAGGACCATAGAAATCTGTCGAAGGAACGAACCTTCTTATGACAGTCCTTACACCGCCAACACGGTTCCGTATCCTGAGAGCGTGAAGAGCTGGAAGCAAAGGGATTGTGTCGAGAGAACCACGACCCGCCCGTTGATCGTGGCCCGCAATGCTGCCCCTGTGGTTGGCGTGGCGCGCTCAATGCGCTACCGACCTGGTAGGATGCCAATGGATCGTTCGCGAGAGGATGCGGCGGCCAGATGTGGAAGGTGTTTTGAAAGCCCGACATTGCATCCAGCTGCATACCATGACCAGTGAGATGCGCGACCGTCTCCGATTGCGGGAACACAAATGGCCTCTGGGAGTGTTCGGGGTTCGGTTCCAAACCCGACGCTGCAGCGTACTGAGCGCTCCATAGCGGATGGTTAGACATGGATCCGGTGCGAGTCGTTTCCTCGGGTGCAGCAAAAGAAAAGCGACGTGGAGTGCCAATCGGTGAAGATAGATGGTATGGGCGACAGATGCGATGCCTTTGAGAGTTGGGTTGTCACGTCGCATGCTTCATATACATGTGCCGAGCTGCGTAACAGTCAGTGCAGCCCCGTCCATGGTACCGTTGCATTTCTCCTGTCCTCGCCCTTGTTTCTTCGACAGACTGCGACGCTTGCGTGCTGAAATTTATCTTACTCGGAGATAGTGTCGGGACCCGGCGAGTCTAAGCGCAGACTGAGCTCCCCGAATTCCATTGAGATGCCAGGGTTGGTCCCCTGCCATCTGCAAAGACCCCTCCCCCCCCCCTGGTTGTGGAGGGCTCTGACTTCGCGCGCCCGATTCGCACGAGCTCCAATCTCCCTAATGTGGACACCCAACCAATCGGCAGGCCTCCTTTTTCGGTGAGTTCCGACATCTCATCTAAGACAAGACAAAAATTCAGCGCTACCGCCGCCAAACTCGGTCGGTGGACTGAGTTAGTGTTCCGAAATTTCAATTCACGGCCGGCCTGACTGCAATTTCACATTTCCTTTCACCCACCACCATGAAATGCGACATTTTCACCACGTGATCTAAAAGTGGGGCTGGGTTAGGGTTATGTATGGTAGGAATCAAGAGGGTCCTTGGCACGCAAAATTTTCCCCGCATGCCTGCATGGCCAACCCCTCTATCACCTTTCCAGCCACAACCTCCCCGCAATCAATTCTACACCTATTATTCGGCCTTCGCGATGCCTTCAATTGCAAAAGAGCGCCAGAAGCACTCTGAGTACGTGAAGGGTCTCAAAAACGATGCGATTCGCGCTCATTTTACGCAAGAACTCGGCTCAAAACACAAGGGCGCGCGCATCACTTGCTCCTAGTGCCTCTACGAAGCAACTGCGAATATTTCTCGCTAAAGAACGCACCTTATTGCCTGTACCAATTTCCGGCGGTAAGAGCGACCTCACCCTCAGAGATCGATCAAGTTTGCAGTTATGGCTCGCCCTGCTCCGTTAGGTTTCCACGAAAGAACCTTGAAGATGGCAGCCATTGCAGTTTTTATTATAGGACTGCCATTCACCCTGTTTGAAAGCCCGGTAATGAAAGAGTTGCTTTAAGCATTATATCCGACCTTTAATCCTCTAACCGGCGATACCGTTACAGGCTGGTTGCCAACTGTGTGGGACGAGCATTGTAAGCAAGTTTTAGCCCATGTTAATAAAGCGTAGTTAATTAACCTTATAATCGATGGCTCTAACGATACAGCCGGTAACTGAGTGATTAACGTGTTGATATAGATCCCTGGTGTTACCGCTTTTTACTGGGATATAATTGTTACTAGTATTAAGAGTTATTTAGCTGAGGGCCATGTGTTGATTATTGAGCTTATTATCTATAATATCGTTAGTGACGAAACATTGAAGATTAATACAGTTATTACCGATACCTGCTTTATAATACGGAAGTTCCATCGCGAGATGGTTAAGAGACCTGCTTTTTTACACGTTTTTTATACATTTTACGATTCCTATGGCCTTTAATTACTGATTAAGGACATCCTTAGCTAGGCGCTGTGGGATTAAATTATGGTTACAGTTTCTAGAATTATGGCCTACTTTAAGAAATCTAAATTACAACTAGCCTTCCTCCACGAACACTAATAATAACTGTATAATAAGAAGAAGGCCTTAATAACTTTAGTTATCACACGTTAGGGCACGTAATTATAAGCCTTAAATTCCATTTCTAGTAATAAGGAGGCCTTACTCGCCTGGGCACGTGAGCCACTGCCGGCTTCCAATGCTTAAGAACAACATATATAAAACGACATTATTTCGGCCCTTAGAAGCCACGTGTTCTGGCGTCACGTAGAGACTCTCATAGTGATTTTAGGCTCTGTGGGCGCTATTCAGGAGCGCTTAGAATCTGATCGATTACACGTTAGCCACACCATTAAGAATTAGTAAAAGATTTAGGCCAGGTGGTAACACCTGTAAATATCTGGGGAGTTTAACGATGTTTTCTGGCCCCCTTTATTTGCGGCGCTCTTTATAAGGTAATAGAAATAAATACTGGACCTCTATATTGTTGCCTGGGCCTTGGATCTATTAACCTGTACCTAAAACCTCACATTTGCAGACCTTATACGCGTGGAGGCCTTCCTCTACAGATATTATACTGTAGAGTCTTATTTAGCAGTGCTGCTCTAGTTCCACCAGTTTCGTAATAGGGATGGCCTTTATTTCGGAGTGGCTTCCACAGGCGACGATGATGCTAAACCTTACAATTTCTGGCTCCGGTATAGCACTATAGACCTTATTCTCGCGCGCCTTGTAAAAAGAATATACTTTACTCTGGCCAATAGTGTGCCTTCCGAACGCTCCTTCTCCGTAATAAAATTTGTTCACAATAAGGTTCGGAATCGCCTCACACTGCAAACCACTAATTTCGCGGCCTTTCTATTTCTAAATACTAAAACCTTGGCCAGTTTGAAGGATCCAGACCATGAAAATCAACGTAAAAGGAAGGATATGTGGGAGTCAGTTGAAGAAGCCGAATTGGTGGTAATGGAGGATGAGCATCAGGCACTGTTTGAAGGCCCCTGGCCAGAGGAAGTGGTCGATTTGCCCGATTTTCCAGAGGTGGAGGACGACGAAGGAGGGGAAACCCTGTCCTAGATTGGCAGTTTTTAGCAGCC
>Ga0247758_1001501_pt1 | contig 16870 bp, 15 predicted proteins | sample UWRJL156409C4_FD_180950 | JGI IMG/M metagenome (GOLD analysis project Ga0247758, IMG submission 180950) | Plant litter microbial communities from Arlington Agricultural Research Station in Wisconsin, United States - UWRJ-L156-409C-4 | ecosystem: Environmental > Terrestrial > Plant litter >...
AGTCTCCCTCGCGCAGCGTCAATCCACCTCGAACCGGTGTGCCGGTAGATGGTGCCCACATGGGGTCAAGCGCGTCCACGTCAAACGACAGGTGAATGGGCGTGTCCGTGCCGATGTGGGCCAGCGCCATCTCCATGACACGACCAATTCCGTGTCTGGTGGTTGTCAGTCAGTTTCCGCAGTATCATCAACAAGCAGGGACCACATACCGGTCGATGTCAAACATGCTGAACGCCTTGATCCCGTTCTCCCGCAGGATACGCTTCTCCCCTGCATCAACGTCCCGCAGCCCGATGTATACGAGCTTCTTCACGCTAATCATGTTATCTTTTTGCAGCCATCCGAAGAAGTTCTCGTCCTCCTCAGTCGCCAGCCCAGTTAGGAACGCGACAGGCATTCCGTGAATGTTCCCGCTGCCGCTCGACTCAGGCGTGTTGATATCAGCATGGGCATCGACCCAGATGACAGCCATCTCACGACCAAGACGCTCGCGGATGGCCTTGGCCGTGCCGCCGATGGTGCCAATGGCAATGCTGTGATCGCCGCCGAGCGTCAGCACCAGCCGGCCCTCTTTCGCGTGCGTGTACACTTGGTCTGCGATGCGCTTTGTCACGGCTGATACGGCGCGCGGGTTCTTCATGTTGCGGTGCGGCGGGTCCGACTTCGGTACGAGGTCAGTGTAAAGGTGCACCGTGTCATCACCATGGAGCTTGTACCCAAGCTCCTCGTGTAGCTGCGTCAGCAGACCTGATTCGATGAGCGCCGACGGCGCGGCGTCGACTCCGGGCTTGCACTATGATAGCAGCACGGTTAGATCCTGTCTGTGATATGTTGGGCGGGGTGACTCACCTGGCCACCAGAGAATCCGACAGCAACAACTCCCAGTTCCTCTGGGTGGGAGAGGAACTTGGACTCCACCATTGACGTGTACATGTTGCCGAACGTTTTGGATCCGTTGCTCGACGTAGGTATCCCTGGGTTGCTGACCCCAATTGTCTTAGCTGTTGGCTGCGCAGCGAGCTGAGCGTTGTTGCTGATGCGAGATGGCGACATTCGTGGGTGGGATGCGTCCGATTTGTCAATGTGATAGGGATAGGAGAGTTAACAATGAATGCGGTGAATCCGTACGTCTGCCGCCCGTTATCCAATCAACCTGCGACTCTCGAGCCGCATACGTAAAATAAGATGAAGCGATTACGGAGGGTGAGTCCCTCAAAGCAGATAGCGAGGATGTTATCGTTGGTTTGTATGACGCTGCGCCGCCAAGGATTTTGGAGGGGTAGAGGGGCAATGTCAGGGATAAGGCTCGATTAGACACTCAGGCAAGTTAATTGCGCGCGCGGCGCGTCTTAATAACATCCCTCTGAACTCCCAAGATGCCGTGGCTTAACAAAGTACGTAATAAGCTCCGTCTTCTATTCACTCAATATTGTTGGTGCGACATCTTATCGCCGTCACCTGCCGTTAGCTGTCTCGCGCGCCGGATATCTTGTCACTTAACGGCAGGTAAGCCGTGGGCGCCTAGGCCCCGTGGTCGGGATCGCCGGATAAGCTGCCGATAGCGCGCAAATGCCGCTACCAGCCGGCCCTAGCCACCAACACTGTGCAGCCGAGCCGCCTCACCGCCGTGCAGCTTGTTGGCAGCGAGCACGGGATCTTGCCTTTAGGTAAGAGATTGCAACCGATTCCGTAAAATCCTAGCTTCCATCCTGCTCTCACGGTCAGCAGGCAGATCCCGTGCCACGTGAGCGAACGGAAATCGAGGGCTTCGGGGGCCGTCGGGGCTGGTCTCGGCGAAAGCAAGGTTGAGGTGCAGGGATCATCGGCTTTGCTCCCCCTTTTCTCGTCGCATCCAAACAAAACAACACCTCGGCAGACTTCGTCCAAGAAGGTCCGTATTTATACAGCGCGCAGAATTACAACACAACTCCACCGACACCGTCATATGGACAACAGGTCCTTAACCCACCCCATATCCTCTCGCCTGTCGTCGGAGATGCGTGCATATTCTAGCAGCAGCCGCAGCACATAAATCTGCATGTCCTCCCTTCTCAGCACCCTGGCCGCCCACTCCCTTCCCGCCATGGCGATCCTTTCGGCGATCGCATCTTTCCCCAGATCATCGCCGTAGCCTAGAAAATACTCCATAATCCCATACCAGTCTCCGAATCGACTATCCATTGGCACAAAGTGTTTCCACGCCGTCAACCGACTGTCGTGCCACTCCCTCCATAGCGTTGCCTTGATGGGCAAACTGGTTGATCTCAGGAACCCAAGATAGCGCCCGCTGTAACTGTTCCCATCGATATCGGGAAGATACTTATGCTGGAACTGTTCCGCCATTGTGATGCCTCTCCCTAGCGCAAACTGGGGCGACGTGTAGTCGCAGCCTATCTGATCCTCGCTGGCCTTGGTGTTGCACATGAGATCAACAAAGCTGACATCTGACCAGGAGTCAACCCACTCTCCAAATGTACCCTCTTCTGCTGCTTGGAGGCTGTATCCATCCGCTGGCATGACGAAGTTGACCGGCTCTTCTATCCCCACTTCAGCGCGCGTGAGCTTCGTGCCGTTATTCATGGCCACGAATCTATGCCGTTGGAAAGCCTTCCAGTTACTTCGCTTGTTGCGGCCACCTGTGGCGACGCCGCGCCAGACTGCCACATCCCGCTTCTCAGCCCATGGAAGCGCGGCATCATCGTCAGTGCCCATGAAACGCTCCTCCTCACTCCAATACACTGGGCCTGGAAGAAGGATGTCATTGTTGACAGTGAGTTTGGAACCGCCAAATAAAGGGAAGAGGGCTGCCGTAGTTGAGGTGGATAGTGGCTCAACGAAGATGCCATTGAGAGACTGGAGGTCTGGCTGGTGGCAAAAGTCCGTGCTGAGGGTGTAGTTTGCTACATAGCCGTCCTGCATATGTAGGAGGGAAAAGCTGGAAGCAATTTTCGGGGTGCGCGTGAAATCCTTGTCCGTCCTGGACTGGCGAGCGGGACTGCTTGGATTACACCCGCGCCGAGCAATCTTCCAGTAGTGTTCTACCTCAGGTCAGCCACCATCCTCACCAAAACTAAACAAATATCTTACTCTCATCCTCCCACCTTTTCGGCGGAGTCTCTTCATCACCATCCACAGCCTCCCCAACACCAGGCAAGCTCCCAAACTTCGACACCACGCCCCTCGCATCCTTCATCCTCCTCGTCTTCTCCGCTGCAGCAGCATACTCACTCATCTTCTCCCACGGCACAACCAACCTCGGCTCATCCATCGCATTCAGCGCAATATCCATATCCGGCAACAAGTGCTCAATACTCCCCACCAGACTCAGCCAAATCTGCGTCCAGAACCAGTCGCTCCCCGTCGACGCCTTCCCGCCCCTGACCGTAATCCGCATCTCGAACTCATTCGCATCCTTCCGTATCCTCGCCGGCTTCAGTGCCCAGAACGGCTCCAAATCATGGTATATCTGGTCCCAGAACTCCTCCACCACCAGGGCGTCTCTCTCCTTCGCAAATTGATACCACTCCCCGAATCCCGGAGGTGGATGTCGCCCCCGGCGCTCCCTGTACGCGGCCGCCGCGTCATTTAAGGTGTGTGACTCCTGAGACAGAGTCTGCGCAAAGGAAGCTTCCGCGGCGCGGATCTGCACGTCAATGGGGTGGCTGCCTGTGGCGAGCTCCGCGGCGGGCGGTGTTTCTGGTCGCGGCGGTGGGGGTGCTGCTCTGCTGCCGGGGCGGGAAAGGAGGTTACACCGGAGAGAGGAGAGGAAGTAGAGGCATGTTGCTAGCAGGATGGAGGGGACGAGATAGCGCGCGACGCTCGAGGGGCGACGGGGCGGCGGGAGGGGATATCTCATGGTGTTGTCCCTTTTTTGGTGGGCGGGCGGGATACCTGGCTTGGCGAGAAAGATTTTGTGGTGAATTCGGTCGGAAGGTGGGAGATCTCCCGCTCCAGGAGCCCGGGTATTAAGCAGTTTGGTTGAGAGGCGTGGTTTCGGGTTGGTGGGATGGTGAAGTCGGCGGGTGGACTGAGGCGGGAATATTAGCCGGCGAGTAGCTGGGGTTCGAAACCGCAGTTTAGGGCTATTGTTGTCGCGAATTCCGGGTAGTCCTGGCTGGGATTGGGCGAGTGGGATGGGGCCGACGATGCGTCTGATTCTTTCATGGAGGACATTTGAATGAACGTGTCGAGGCTAGCCTGCTTTGTGCGATGTCGTAGCCCGAAGTGGCAATGGAGGCAGGCACAAGGATGCACACAGCGGCAGGATCAACTTGGGATAAGGGGAGGGGCTTCGTCATGAGCTTAAGGTTCGCAACGGCTGCTAGAATTATATGGGCAGCCGGTGGCGCTTCCCCTGGGAAGGTACCTGGTTGGCTTTGCGGGCGCGGGAGCTTCAACCCAACATCCCCCGATACCAGTCTGTCCAGTTTGCGGTGAGACCGGTCCTCTGGACGGCCAGCCCACATTACCCAACGTGAAGGTATGTCACTCTAATCATGGTGCAAGAGTTTAGAGTGGGACAAGCCGCGGGCCAGAGTGGCGTCTGCGCCAACGACTGACGTTTCACTTCACTTCATCGGCCGAACCTCGTTATTTCATGAGGTACGGAACAGCGCACCTGTTCAAGTGGCGGCATAGAAACCAGGCGGTGGAGGACAAGCCTGGATAGCCTTAGAGGAAGGAGTCTGTTTTTCACACCTAGGTTCATAGCAACTGTTACCTAACTATGATGCATTGTCAGAAACGTGAGGCAGGTCCACACGCAGATGCCGGTATCCGCATCTATCATACATAACTCTCTGCTGAAGAGTGCAGTGTATTGTACAATGAAGGAATATATACAGTATTATTACAGTGGATCGGCCTAGGGCATATTCATGGATTTACCCAGAGAGCTCGGAACTATCTCGTCGTCAGCATCAGTGTTCAATTCTTCCGACAGACAGTTGACGAGCTCCTGGAAGGATGGCTTAAATGGCCAATCAAAAAATCTCTCCATTATCTCGGCCCACTGGTGTTCATTGAGGCAGCGGGGGGTCAGCTCGCCGTATCCGGGAACTGGACTGCCATTCAGTTTCGTTTCGTGGAGACTCGGGCATTGGGCCAAGACGCCATCAACGATGCCGGGCCAGATGCCGGCAAAAGTTTTGCTGAGGGTGCCGCCCAGGACACTCGACACGTGGCGCAATATGAGGTCGAAATGCTCGCCGCCTCGTTGAAGGCTGTGTCGGCCTACGTCACGTAACAGCCAGTGTGGCACCTTCGGCTGTATGTCGAAAAGACTGCAAGGGTAGTTGGGGAAGAAGTCGGTCGGCTTGTGGACGAGCGGCTCGTAAGGCCTTCGATCCCAATGCATGGTCTTTTTGCGGAAAAGATGCAAATTATCTCGCTGTAGTATCGTGTCTGCTCGCAGCGGCGCATTGAGGCCACCCATTTTCTTGTTCCATTCCGCTGCCATCCGTACGGCATCGTCGGTCCTCCCGGCATCGAAGAGCTCGGTGACCATCTCCAGTTCATCTAATAGCGCTGACTTCTGGTTGGCGCGATTGACGATCCAAGCCCGATATGCCCGCTTTCTTGTCAATTTGACATACTCTGGCGTACCCCGCTCTATCTCCCCCCTTGCATATGCCTCCTCCAGCCTCTGGGCCTCTTTGGCAACGTGAGGCGAAAACCTCGAGTTGGGGTCGGCTTGGTACCCCGTGAAATCGGTTGTCCCACTCTCATACACTTCTTGGATCTGCTTATACAGCACCGTCTCGCGTCCCGCTGGCATTACCAAGCCTTGCTCACGCATCCTCGCAACGGTGTCGACTGCGCTTTGAAACTCGAGATTGGAGTCCCGTTGGAACTTGTACCTGTCTGTCTGCTCGTCGGTGTACTCTGGGCCAACAACCTCCCTTATCCACTCGGTGTTCACTTCGGCGTCAATGGGACCTCGACGCCGAATCTGCGCGCTCCGCGGGAACAGTGTTCGCATGTCGGCCGGGCTCATCCACAGCAGCATGCGCACTTGCCCGTATTTTTGAAAGAGCCCCCCCGCGCGGATGGCGCTGACGAGCTGGAACGCCACCATGAGGGCCAGACTGTCGAAGGAGAGGAACTTTCTGCTGGGGAACATGGAAAGGTTTGCCGTCACCAGCAGCGTGTCGTTACGTGTCGGCGGCTGAGAGTCGGGGCCGAAGGTTCGGGGCTGTTCGACCTGGTGCGGCAGGAACTCGGGCGTCAGGATCTTGTCGACGTTCTTCCAGACGATTCCGGATTCAGGCAGCAGGACGACGCCTGGTCGCTCCGTCAGGGGCTTCAGGAAGGACTCGTAGAGATCTGTGTCGGGCTCCATGAGAATGTGCGCGCGCGGCCGGAGGAGGTCGTGCAGCTTGGTGCTCCAGACGCCAGCGCCCGGATTCAAGTCGATCAGGTCGCATCCCTCATGGCGCATGAGCGACGGTTTGATGTAGTTGAGAATTTCGTCGATAAAGTCTTCGTTGGTGATATTGATCCGAGTGCGGTCGCCCTTGAAAAAACGGCCCTTTTCCTTTGCCTTTATCCTAGCCTGGGGGGTCGGTTTCTTGTGCCAGAGTTTGGTCTCAGCTAGCCGTTCCGCGGTGTCGCCATTTGTCTTGAGGGATGCGAGCGCATGGTTCGCGAATCTTGTCCGTTTTTGAGTGACGGGGCATCCCTTCCGTGGGAGTAATAGGGCGCGCGTTCGGCAGCGGAAGGGCAACATTGGAGGGCAAGTCGTGGGCGCGAGACCGTCAGTCGCGTTGGGTTGGACGAGCAGGCAATTCGCTGGCAGGACGCAGAGGTGCGCGCCACGTTCTTCAATATTTTCTGCCCATACATATGCGCTTGCTGCTCACCGCCTGTCTCGCTCGGTTCCCGGCAGGCAACTTGTGCCAAGCAGGGGACCCGTCCTCGAATAAGCACCATCCTTGCTTCCGACGCGCCGCCACCACAGCATATCAAAGTTTTCAACACCCGCTGAAACCAATGAGCATACGTGCTCGCAATTCGGTCAGGCGGGTGACTGATGACAGCCGCGCTGATGCCACACCAGTTGGCAGAAGGCCGTGGGTCCGAGGCGAAGTACGGTCGTGTTGTGTGACGAGCACTTTGAGCCGTCCGAGGTGCAGAGCCTCCCCCAACAGACTGATATAAGCTCACCCAGTTCAAACCGATGGCCTTCCAGAAGGGGAACGCAAGAAGCGTTGGGTCAGTGTGGGGCGCCAGTTACGCCAATCTACCCCACTAGACCTGCACAATCGCAATTGCATCTTTTTTGTCTTTTGGCATGTCTCGCCATCATCCATCGCATGAATTACTGTCTACTATGCATGATGCGACGGAGCTAAATTAGTTTACAGATTACTTCGCTTCCACCACGGCGACACTCAACGCCGGCAGGCTGAACTCAAAGGCTCCGCCCGGGCCAGCCTTCAGCTCCGTCTTCGTCTCCTTGACGACGTTCACCCTCGTGAAGGGGTCGTTGAACGCATAGGGATCCGCGGGGCCGGTCAGCAGCGTCAGCGTGGCCGAGGGGTGCTTCTTCTCGAAGCGCAGCGACACGGGCACGGGCGCCGTCGAGTTGTACACGGCAGCCTTCCAGATGGACGCACCGGTCTCGCTCTCGCCCGCAACATAGTACAGCGGTCCGATGCCGCCGCCCGTCACCGGGAGCGTGCTGCGGAGCGAGTCACGGCCGAGCAGCTTCCACACGTGCCAGCTGGTCGAGAATGTCGTCAGGGCCGTGTCGGCCGCGTGCTGCACGATGGTCATGCCCCACTGCCACCTGTTGAGGTTGCGAAGCCCGGGTGCGTAGCACGCTCCAATGACCTTGTCCGAGTTGCGCTCGGAGCCGATCAGGAGAATAGCCTCGCCGACACTGCCGCCCCACCAGGGATTCGCCATGAGGTTGCCGTCCCAGCCAATGCCGCCGTTGGGGTGAGTCGAAGCCGTCTCGCCTGAGACACATAGTGTTAGCTACGGGTTTCCGGGAAGCGCTTGTGCTTTCGGGGAAGTCTTACCAATGAGCGTCACGTTGTCCTTCGACAAGTTGTCGAACTTGTTGAAGGCCAGCACCATCTTGTCCGGGGTCAGATACGGGTGCCAGTCGCCGGCAAGACCCGCCGGGACGGTCATGTTGTCGAAGACGGACGGCGATGCAATGAGCTGGACCTTGGGGTACTTCTCCTGGAATGCCTTGACGAAGGCCGGCAGGCGGTAGTTCTTGTACGAGTCGTAGGCGGTCGGCCGCCCTGCCAGCCAGTCTTCGTTGCCAATCTCGACGTACTTGATCTTCCACGGCTTGGGGTGTCCAACGGAGGCGCGCACCGCTCCCCACTTTGTCGTCTTTGCGTCACCGGTCAGGAACTCCATCTCCTCAAGCGCGTGCTGGACGGCGTCGCCGATCGCGCTCTCCTTGAGATGGTCGCCGTCGAGCGACAGACCAGACCAGACACCGAGGATCGGCTCCAGGTTAAGATCGTCGGCCCACTCCATGTACTCAACGAGGCCCAGGCCAGTGGTGATCTGATACTCCCACACGCCGGCCATGCCGGGGCGGTCGGTGAGGGGACCGATGGTCTCGTTCCACTTCCACCAGGTCGAGAGCGTGTTGCCCATGAGCATGTTGCCGCCCGGGAAGCGGAGCCATTTCTGTCGAGACGTTAGCCTCAGCCCCAATAAACCCCTGAATCTCGAAGCCTACCGGGTTCAGCGCCTTGAACGCCTCCACGAGGTCAGGTCGCAGTCCATTGGGCCGGTTCTTATACGTCGGCGGGAACAGCGAGATCAAGTTGAAGTCAAGCGATCCGGCCTCAGTAGCCTATTCCAAACACCGTCAGTATTCCCTCTCCAACCAATGCCTTTCACAAGGGGCACTCACCGCCGCATCAAAGGTAATCGCAAATGTGTTGTTGCTATTCTTTGCGTCCGTCTTCGGCGAGAGCTCGAACTTGTGCTCCGTCCACTTGTCCGCCACGCTCTTTGACTTCACCTCCACGCTGCTAAAGACCTCCTTCTCGCCCAGAGCCGACTGCAACGACGCCGTGAACGAGCCGTTGTACGAGCCCTTGACGTAGAATGAGCCCTTGTACTTCTGCTTGCGCACGTCGATGCCCCAGAAACCGGAGTTGGCGAGGCCAATCTTGCCAGTGGTGCCAGCGACGTTGACGGAGGCGGGGAGGGCGGCTGAGAGCGGGGTGGGAAGCTTCTTGAGGGAGAGCTGCGAGTTGATGGCCGACCAGCCTGAGAGGTTGGAGGGGAACTTCTCGCTTCCTTGGAAGGCGCGGTTGAGGATCAGCTCGGCGTATATGCCGCCGTCGCCGGAGTTGTTGATGTCCTATTTGGGGGTTGTCAGCGCCAGGGGCTTGGTGGCTGAGGCAAAAGGACTGGCATACCTCGTGCATGATGCCGTAGAACATTTGGCTGGTGGCATTGCCGCCTTTAGCTTGCACCTGGAGGTCGACAGCAAGACACGGGGCAACGCTGAAGGCCAGGGCGGCCACAGCCGCTGACTTGAAGGAGACCATGATGGCGTCCGGGAGTCAAGCTTGATGCGAGACAGAACGAAGGGATGAGCAACAAAGGAACATCAAAACCCGTCTATCACGGTGCCAGCCATGCCATCAAATATACCTACGCAGGAGGGAGCAATATGTGGTGCCAAGGGCCCGGGTCGCACAGCTCCCCTGTCCTCCTCCGCCAGGTAATTAAACGTATATTATCCGCGCAACCCGTCAAGACCCAGCTAGCGGTCCGCGGCATGGTATTCCCGCCCATCCAACCGCTGGCGCTTGTGTGGATCGCGATCGTATTTGGAAACTAGGTGAGGGGAGGGAAACCACAGGAAGGAAAACTACTTCCCAAGATCCCGGGTCCACCCATATTAACCACGGGGGGAGGTTAGCGGGACCTGCATGCTCGGCTGTTGGTCGCGGCCCAAATCACCGGCGGGGTGCGCTCGCGAGGGTCAGAAGAGACGCGTTTTTAGAAGGGGTAGAAGCGCTCCAATGCGGTTGGGGAACAGCAATGCGGCTATTTGCTGGATGGTAGGGTGCAAGTCTTGGGGGAGGGCTGCCCAGGTGGTATTCAAGCGCCGGCTAAATGTCCCGAGCGATGTTACTACCTAGTACGAAGAAGTGTCCACTAGCATTGTGTTCCGTTTGGACGCAATGCATGTGATAGTATACGATCAGCTCTGCAGCCGACGGGATGGTAACATGGAAGTGGTGGGCGGCGCGGAGAAACGTGGAAGATGAAACATTATGGGCGCTGCCGGGATGAATGCTACCGTGCTGTTCGATTGTTTCTTTTCTGGAAGGACATCGCGAGAGAGAGGTGAAGGGAAAGGTGAGTGGCCCGATGAGTCTTGCGGTTTCGGTGTGCCCGCAAGAGGCGATGACGACTACGAACATGCAGGTACCGCATCAACCTGAAGACCGACGCCTCCTTGAATCTAGGCTTCCCCGCAACAGTAGCTGTAGTCGCTGGGTCTTCTTCCTATCTACCTTCCTCATTCGGCGTGAAGGAATGGAACTAACGGAACAACGGTGGGGATGTTGGAAATCGCGGGGAAGCATACCAGGTATTGCAGGATCTAGCATGTTTGCTAGTGTTCCATACTACCAGTTGCGGAGTTGAAGCTTAGAGCTGGAGACTTGAACAAACCCGAACCCAAAGTTGGGAGCTTTGTTTATCCTCCTCTCCTCTGCCACTTGTGTTTGTCTGCTTTACCTGCTCGCATTTTGTTCTTCCTGGAATTATTTCAGAATAATAGAGTAGACTGGCTGAAGGAAAATCACAGTCTGTCTAACTGCAAAGCGCGTGGGACTGGGTGCAATTTGGAATGTCTCTTCAAGTATTTGGCCAACAAACAACACCGACAGCTGAGGAGCTGCAAAGCTGCAACTACTATTCAGTTATCATCAAGGCTGCTTTTCCCGCGCAACCTGAATGAGGCACAAACGTGCATCAGAAGTGGAAGCATTTAGCGGGCACGCATTGCAGCCCAAGAGTTCTATATATGCCCAGCCGGTTCCTAATTTCGTCGAGGCCACACGAAATCACTGAGCAGAATTCCAGTTGAGCGCTTTTCGTGCTGATGCGAGGGAAGGGCATGCGCCCCAATAGGCAGATATCAATCGGAGATTTTGCCATGCGGCCTTTTCTGGGCAATGCAGCGGTCGTCGCGTTGGTAGCGAACATGAGAAACTTAGACGGGACATATGCAGGTACCAAAGTGGGTAGGTATTTGAAGCATACACGAACAAAATTGTGATATGGATCAGGAGTATGTTTTTCTTGATGCAGTGTGCCGTAAAAGCCGTCCACAAGAAATTCTAACACATCCACTTCACCATATTGGGCATCAAATCGTTATGCATTTTCCAATCTTGGGCCATATCTCATTCCAATTCGCCCTGCTTTACCTAGCTTTCGATATTTTATTAATCAGCCATACAGCCTTACAAAATACCATCCTAACACCTCTTACCTCTGTGATCGTCACGGTCAATCTCAACATAGTCCGCCACCAACTTCGCAATCCCTGCCCTGCGCCGTGTAAGCTTTAGACCGGCAACAACTCCAATGAGCTCAAAATGAGGATATCAAGTAACTCACGTCACCTCCAACAGCTGTCTCTGCGACCTCAACCTATCATCACCGTCAGTCAACTCCCATCAACGCATTCAAGCCCTCATCTCTCAAGAAAACACTGGCCGAAACAATAGGAACCTACTCAGAACAGAGCGCCCTCAAAAGCAGCACATCCTCCTTGAACATCTCATACTTCCTTTTCAACTCTTTCTCCACCAACGGCAGCCTTAAATTCACCGCCCACCAACTCCAAAACCCCCTTAACGTATTTGGCACATCCATGTATGCACCATGGCTCACAGGCAATGTCATGCCTACCCCAGTCGGAGGCAGCGCCATAACCCTCATCAGATCCGCCTCTCGCTGCTCACACATCCTCAGCGCCTCAACCACCGACTGCGGAACAGCGTACCCATTCCCAACCCCTTCCAGCTCCCTTCCATACCTCCCCCCTTCTCCATCCCCTCCACATTCCTCTTCCCCTTGCCCCCCTCCTCCCTCCTCCACTGGACTCCCCCTCTCGCACGGCGGCGTCTGCGGATGCTCACTCCGCTGCGGAAAAGAGGAGATAATCTCTCTGCACTCGCCCACAACGCGCTTCAGGACGTCGATCTCGCGCCTGTGGATGCTGAGGATGTCGCGGGCGAAATCGGTGCGCCGGCGCCAGTCGCGCGAGAGGGTGATGAGCGTGAAGACGCAGGAGATGATGGCGAGGAGGGAGGTGGTGAAGCCTAGGAGGGTGGCGGGGTCGTATTTCATGGACATTTGTCGTGTGTTTGTGGTGTGGAGGCGGTTTGTTTTTGGGAGAGGGAGGGAGGTCGAAGGGGGAGGGTTAAGGTGGGTTTGGGCGGTATCGTCGGTTGTTTGCTCACGAGATCAACACCCCGGGGAAAAGAGCGTTGAGAGTTGAGACAGCCCCACCGTCGTGTTCGTCGGGTGAGGTCTAGACTCCGGCAACTGCCGCTGACGATCGGGCCGATCCGAATTTCAACCCACGCACGCGCGGTGTTGAGACCCGCCAGCAGCTGAGACACCAGACAGCCAAGCAACGAGACACAGACAAGACCGAGAAACAGCCAAGAAATGTTGAAGAAAACGGTAAACTATGGAGTATCTTTATGCTAATCAAAAACAAAAGAAACATCACCCTATCCTCCAACCCAAGCCAAAGTCACACCGCAAACCCCAAACCCACACCCAAGTCTAAGTCCAACCTCCCAAACGGCCTCTCCCACGGACTTAGCGGGGTCCCCGGCCCCAATGGACTCAGTGGACTCACTAACACCGGGCTCTGCACGCTCTTCTTCATAGGCGACCTCGCTACCTCAGAACCCAAATCCCTTCCGACGGTGATAATCTCACTTCTCGAATCCCTCTTTCCAAACTTCCCACCGCTGCCAGGGCTCTTTGCACCGCCATTGGCAGGTGAGCTTCTCACGGGTATCAACGACGGTTTCTTCTTCCTCTGCCCTGGAACAGGAACTTTGATGACGGGCGGGAGGATAAACTGCCCTCCTCCGCCGGAAAAGTACATTGTTTCTTCTAGGGCCGCGACGATAGGGGTGGCTTTGGATGTTTGGGGGGTGCGAGGTGATGCAGGCCCGATGGGGGTGATAGGGGAGAAGGGGACCTCGTTTTTGTTATTGCTAGCGCTGGCCGTCATGCGCGCCTGCAGCTTGCGGAAGACACGCTCGAGGCGGTAGCGGGCACCAAATACGGGACTGAGGAGGGCTGTTGCGGCAGCGCCGCCGGCCGCGTGTTTTGCGAGGATAGTGGCAGGGTCGGTGGTGCCGAGGAGGGACGTCCAGCGACGCCAGAGGCGGGCGCGGTTGTGTGACATGGCGAGAAGGACTTCGTGCTGGGGTAGGAAGTAGCGAAAGAAGCGAGGGCTGAGCATGTGGAAGAGGAGATTGTCGACTGCGTACTGGAGGAAGGGGTAGCTCGACATGACGAGGTTGCGCTGGTCGAAGACGGCCTGCTGTTGGAAGCGGGTTTCATGAGGGCTGGTAAGTGGAGTGGTGCTGCCGCCGCGATAATGGCCGATGTGCTCGAAGTCGCGCATGTTAAGGAAGACGAGGCACGCGCGAAGCAAGGTGTAGTGTGAGATGTCGATGAAGTCATCGGTCCCTAGAGAGGGCGAGACGGCGGGACAGTCTTCGGCCAAGCAGGGAAAGCCGCGCCCGGCAAGGAAGAATGTGCGTACGGAACTGTGGATGGGCTGCACGCGTTGCAGGCCAAGGGGCTCGTTGACCACGGTCTGCCGGTTGTCAGACTTGAGCTCGAGCAAGCCAATGGATCGCGCGCGCAGCCAGCGGTGGAACTGGTATGGTGTATCCGAGGTGATCTCCGAGTTGCGCAGCTGACGGAGGTCACGCATGGATAAAGGCAGGCCTACACGTAGAGCCATAAAAGGGCCGAACTGCTCGTATGAGGTGAATGGGGACGGCTCGGTGAGGCGAATGGCGATGAAGAGGTCGTTGAGCCGCATCGGCTCAGCCGCAAGAATGACCCATTGAAACAGCATCATAGACTCTGCTTTCTCCTTTTCGTTGAGCGTCGCCAACATCCACTCGTACAAGCCGTGGAGATCACCAGGGACTTCCTCGAGTGTGTACTCGATAAGATCCTCTGACGCACCCTCGGTGATAGCCGCATTCAAGATATTGACCACAATCTCAGCCCATAGAAACACACCCGATGCTTTCTGCCCGATCCTCATGACAGTGCGGTTCCGTTCCTCCCACTCAGCTACCAAGTTGAGGTTGATGTAGCGAAGGATATCATCGGCGTTCCTCAGATGCATTACAATATTGATCGCGTCCATGTCCTCGAGGGACGGGTAGTAGGCGCTCGCAACGCATATGCTGAAATCCGAGTTGCGTGCAAGCTGTGACAAACGAAATACCAGCTCTTCAACATATGCCGGACTCGCATCATCGGCGATGTCAACAAAGATGAATGTTCTTCGCGTTGGTGTTTGTATTTTCTGGTCGATATAATCGTCCGCGAAGAACGACACGATGAGGGCGTCGTCCAGCATTTGCGGGTTATCACGAGGCTGGTTGTAGAGCCTCAACAGCGCCCTGCGGAGGTTCGGGTCCTGCAGGAAGAGCTGCGCCAGTAAACTGCGATAAACATTTGCCGGGTTGACCTCATGCTGCTGACGCGATGTGCCGGGAAAGAAGATGCTGTTGGTATCGTATCCCTCGGCCGTAGTCCAGATAAAGGAGCTACCGGCTGGACCCCACTGTCTCTCGAGCCTCCTCCGGAGCGATCTGAGTAGAATAGTCTTCCCGCAGCCTGACTCCCCTTTGATCCACAAGATTTTGTTCTTGTTGTGGTCGCTCCGGTGATGCCATGCCCGGAACTCTTGCAAGTCGTACAGCCACAAACATGTTCCCGGATATGATGTCGCCGGATGTGTCTCCGACAGAGAGTAATGGGGCCTAACGAGGGCAGCCAAACATTCTGTTTCCTTGGTGTTGAGCCTGTGTCTCTGATCCTCTTCGTTATTGGCAAGTCTGACCAAAGCGCTGGCCAGTGCACGATACCCCGGGTCATCGGCTGAGCCAAACTTGCACATATCGCTGTGAAGGGCACTAATGGTTTCTGCGCTCTCGCGGGGATCGCCAATGAAGCTTGCAAGGCGCCGAATCGTCTGCATTTGTCAGTTGCTTGGCCTGCAGAGTGAGATAATGTTACTTACGGCCTCCGCCCGAAGCTCCAGAAACCGGTAGCTCGGGACGATTGACTCCTGGAACGTCTTCACCTTAAAGTTGTAGTCGTTCCAAATCCTAATGAACGCTTGCCTTCCCAACTCGGCCTCAAGGCTACTAGCGCCGCTCAGATGCTGTAGTACAAGGTCGTGCGAGTCGACGCGGAAAGTTACGGCGGCCATGCTTTGGATAGCATCTGCGAGGGTGGAGTGCTCTGTCGCGCGATGCGGGGAGCCCAAGAAGACAACACCAGAGGTCGACAAGAGGATCTCTTTAAGGGGACCATCGCGTTCTGCTTCCGACAGTCGCAAAGCCTGAAGAATGTTAGCAATATGACAACAGGAGGGTGAAGCTAAGCTTACCTCCTTGACCAAGATGCCACCAGTAGAATGGACTACGAATATTATCGGCCGGGCCCCAGAACCGAGTGTTGACCGGACGGTAGCCAGGTCCAGCAGCAGCTCCCCGGCATGAGCAAATATGTCATTCTGCAGTCGAAGAGGTTTCTTGTCTACCACGAGCGTGTGGTATCCCCACGTGTACACCCTGGCAGTCGGGCATGTTTGCGGCAAAAGATCCACTGGCCAGAATACCTCGGGTCTGGTCCTCTTCTCCAAAGCCTCGGTGAATTCGGGAAGCTTAAGTCTCGACGATGACGACTTGAGAGAGTTCTTTCGCAGAAGGCTCCTCGACTTGTTCGCGGCGTGATACTCAGAGACGAGCAAGGGCTCAGAGTTAGACCGCCTTAGTGTTGACGTTGGTGGGTTTTTCCTAAGCTTCTTTCTCAGCGTCGAGAAATGTATGGTCGAGTTAGGGGTTGTTGGTATCTGTGGGAAGTCGGCGCTCTTCCATGTCCGTATGGGATGGCCGCCGATGCCGTGGACAAGAACAATGCTGCCGCGACGACGGTCAGAGTGACGCGCCCGACGTGGAGGTCGGACTGGGACGCGATCAGGATACTTACTCAACTACTGGGTCAGTCGGCTCGTCAGGCTCGTACAGCAGGCTGAGGCCGACCGACTTAATCGAGTCCTCCTTCGCCTTCATTTTGCTGCGACCGAAGCGACATGATCATCTGTGATACTGGGTCCTAGCTCTGCAGGACAAGAACACCGAAGACACGCGCACGGGATTAGATCTGGATGGACGTGGACTGTGCGCGAGCTGGTGGTGTGCGGATGGCTGTGCGGATGTCATGCGAAGGCGGGAGCAGGCAGACGAGCTCCCATCCATGGCCATCCGACGAGCCGGCATCATCCCAGGCCTTGGTTTTCGTCGATTTGCACCATTAGCCGTCCGCGGGGCGGTCGTGACAGGTTCGTCGCCAGCAAGGCCATCTGATTCCTGAAACAGCGTTGGTGTATGGCCGTACCAGCTTTTGCCTGTTCGTGATGGTGGTCTCGACGCGGCCCGGCGAGCTTCAACCGTGCCGTCTCTTGCCCCTTTCGCACCCTTTTATAAGCCGCCCACTATAACCGTAGCGGCTGTTTCGCCGTGACGGAGGAGGATCACCGCTCGCTCTTCACCGAGAGAGAACACGCAACTCCCAGCAATGC
>Ga0247758_1001503_pt1 | contig 16863 bp, 10 predicted proteins | sample UWRJL156409C4_FD_180950 | JGI IMG/M metagenome (GOLD analysis project Ga0247758, IMG submission 180950) | Plant litter microbial communities from Arlington Agricultural Research Station in Wisconsin, United States - UWRJ-L156-409C-4 | ecosystem: Environmental > Terrestrial > Plant litter >...
AATGGTGGTGTCTCTTTCTCTTGTTTATCTGGGTGGTATTGGCGTGGATTACGATTACGACAGGAGGATATGATTGGGAATGGTTATACTACTGCCTAGTTATTGCCTGCCTATCTTGCCCTTGATGATAATAATAATAATATTACTGTCAGCAGCATATACTATACCGAATCCTTCTTTCCTGCAATTCTTTTTGTAATTATTTGTCTCCTTCGTCAAGCGGTTTCGAAGTCCATCTTCCTCTCCTCGAATTTCACCTCCCTCCATCTTAGCTAACCCCAGTCGTCGTCGGATGTGAGACAGCCAGGCTTTTTTGGTATCGAATCGTTGCGTCGCATCTGTCATTGACAAGCCCGGTACTAACGCAGCGGGCCGCAGCGTGCAGATCGATGCATAAGGTGCTGTGTGTGGTATTGTACATGTAGGTACCTAAGAAAGTGGGCGACAAAAAAATAGAGACACCAAAAGAGGTTTTGGCGGGTATTTAGCGCTGCAGATCGCTTGCTACTACAAGAAACTGTTGTTACAGTGGGGCTTCAGAGATACCTAGACAGCATTCCTTGTGAGAGTGACTTTAGTGTCTCTACATTTTTGTCACCCACTCGCTAAGGTACCTGAATTGATGTTCATCTGCAAGGCCCCGAGTTCCCCGCCACCAAGCAGACCCTTTGTTGGACCCCTGGGTGTGCCTTCCCCGACCAGGGTCCAAACATTCTTTCCCAGCCTCCCACGCGCCGGAACGAATTAGTTTGACACCCCACCTGGGCACCTAACTGCACCCCTACCAACCACTAACTCTCGGTAGTAACTCTCCACGAAACCCACTGTTTTACAGCGCCTTCCCCCACCAAGCAACGCAACGCAACGCAACGCAACAAGGCAGCTGCAACTACTTCCTTTTCTACTAATTTCTACTCTTTGAATTGGTCTTGGTCTGGCCATTCTTCGCCTTCCGCATCCTCTTCAGATAGCTGGTGTGGTGTGGAAGAGATCGGCGAGCTCTTGGCGGTGGATTTCGATTCCATACTTGTCAAGAACGTACTTGGCTACCTTCTGGCCTCCCTTGATTTCGGCCTTTCGCGGAGTGTTGAAAGGAGGGGCCATAGTGGAAGCAAACAGACGGCTATAATAGAGAGAGAATCAACCAGTTCCAATTCCAACCACTGCAGCAATCGACTTTTTGAGCATCGCGATTTTCAGTGGCCTTACAGGGGGCTTCAGGGGCTATAGGGGGCTTTCCAAGGCACCTGTTAGGAGTGACGAGGTAGCTGTTAGTTGGGCTTGTGGGGCCCCTAAACCGGGGTGTCAAACTAATTCGTTCCGGCGCGTGCCTCCCTTCTCTTCTGGCCTCTGCGACGTCTACCTAGATAGTTCATTTGCCACCAAACTGCATATGCTGTGCGACAAACAGCAATCGTTTTGGGAGTCGGTCTCGCGATATTAGGACCGAACTTGGACATATCACTCACCAAGCGGTTTAAACCCAACCCCCGGCTTTCCCCCCCCCCCCCCCCCCCAGCGAAGCCGATGATCGGCGAAAGGTAGGCTAACCTGCATCGGTTGGCCTGGAGGCATCATCCCTGCTGCTCTGCCAAGTCCCCTCGAGGAAACATTGGCGTAACGGCGCGCCTCTCTACTGTAGGTCTCACCCAATCTCATGAGGCGCTGAGACACAACCCCCGCATTTTGGAGCCCCAAGGGTTATGTATAGGGAGGCACGAGGCTCGAGGCTCGAGCCAATTCTTGTCGGCCGGCGTAAGTGAGAATCAGATAGTAGTTGTCTATCGCAGTTGGTCGATTCGTGTCATGACTGCCGACAAGACAGCTTCCGGTAGCCAATTCCTGCGATTTCACAGCGAAATGAAAGTTCACCCACTAAACCAATCGAGGCCAAAATCTGGCCTTGGGGGTTCGTAGTGTCTCGGCACCGCATGAGATCGAGGCTCATTCTTTATTTTCTCCAACCGCGGCAAACGCTCGCTAGGGTTCTGCCAGTACTTTGGGCCACTCCCATACCAGATGCACGGCCTACCCTAATTGATACGCGAACCGGACGCCACCACCTCCATAATCAGCCCATCATATAGGATGAGGCCGCCTTGTCACTCAGCTGTCCCCACCAACAGCAGCAACCAGCAAAGGGGCGTCGTCGGGTGTGCCCTCTCCCTCTGGGCATGCTCGGCAGGCAGAACAGCATTTCCAAAGCCGTCACCCGCTGGCCACGCAGGAGGTCAAATCCTCTCCTCATCGGTTTACGATACACCAAGGACCACCCAATAAAGCACTTCCAGGTTGGAGCTGCACTGGGAAAGAAAGAAAAAAAGAGGCAGCCAAACCCCCTGCTCGGAGAAAAATCCGAGGAATTGTATAGTCCGCTGAGGCACGCCTAGCATGGGTGACGAGGCTTGCCGCCGGGTGGCATTCCGTGGGGCAATGCAGCCGGGGTAAAGGTGGTGAGTGGGCCTTTGGGTCCCGGCACTTGAGCCGTCCATGCATCCCATGATTTCTGCAGGGTTGGTTGTCATTACCTTCCAACCTGGCCTTACCCAATACCTGTCCACCTGCTCAATGCGATATGCTGCAATTGGCATCAGCAACGCCGAGAATGCAACCCCATTCAACCCGCCCGAGAGGAGAGACAGCCACTGCTGCTGTCATTGGGTAGCTGTCGTGTATCCGTGCAGGCCAGTAAGAGGCACACCCTGGAGATGCCTGCACAGGGGAGCCTGACGGCGACTGGTAGCGTAACCTCATTGTTTCCGCCTGAGAGAGCTGCCAGAAAGAAAGGGGGGTTCTGGTCACACAGCGCCAGAACGCCAGCTTTTCCAGCGTTGGAAAACCAAGGCTCGGAAGGTGTCAGAACTGTGTGTTAGCCCTCTGAGACATCTCACCGTTGGGCTCGCGGGCGTCGGTCGTCTGCTGCTCATAGGGGCCATAGCAGAAAACCTTTGGTGGCATCAGCGCGGCGCCGTCAGACCGGCCCCCGGCTCGAGTCTTGTTGGGGAAGCTAGACCCCTGCGGGGCCTGTAACATACATCTCCGCCGGGGTTGGAGTGGTCAGTCGGGTACTGCCAAGCCGTCAGAACAATTAGGGCAGGGGCTAGAATATTGGGGGCCAAAGGGTGAAAAATCCAGGGCTTTATTGTATGCCTTGGCAAATGCAAAATGTTGCGTGGTGTTTTTTTTTAGCAGACCACAGGCGGCTTGCTTGCTTAGGGTCTCTGGATAGGTGCAGTTCTCACCGTGTCCGTATCCCCGCGCCAAATCGCGACCAAAGACCACACAGAATCCGCAATACACTACCGCCATGGGCTATTGTGCCCGAAGGGCTGGAACCAATTACTGTTGATTGTCCGGCGTATGCACACTCGTTTTGTTGTATTCATGCACAATCTCGAAGTTCGTAGGTAGTATTATTCTGGATGTGGTCCCCCTCGGTGATATTTTGTTCCTTCGCCGCCTATTATAGGCCATATGTACCTTGTCCTAGCGCAGTTATTTGTCCCCTCGTCATCGCTGCGTCATTACTGCCTTGGCTATCCCATATCTCGCGATATTCGACATAGCTGGCCGCTTGCTCTCTACCTTATCAATCACCGTTCCTAACCCCAGCGGTCGGGGTCTGGGGGAGATCAGGCTCGGGTTTGTCGTTTGCCGTGTTGGCTGTTTTAGCTGCAGTGGCTGCAGGGTTAGAAGAGATGATAATTGGGGACGGGAGTCACGGTCGAGTCAAAGTCTCGGTCAGTGGAGAATAGGGCCAAAACGTACCATTCCATTTCAAGCGCTGTTCGCGGTGGGGATTCGCGGTCCGGAGCTTGATAATCAAGTCGACGAGGACCAAGACAGCGAACACGACGGTGACGAGCCCATAAATCGCCACCAGGACGAGGCCGAGCGCGCCCTTAACAACGGGGTCCAGGCAATGTTGCGGCACAAAGGCAAAGTTGAGCCCGGCAAGTATCACGTTGACGGCCTGGGTGGCGATGCCGAGAATGTTGCTGGAGCGGAGCTGGAAGGGCCGAGCCCACGCGAGGAGACCCAAGAGGGGCACTTCGACAACCATGCGCGCCACGGCCTGGCCCATGGGATTTCCCTCGCCTGCGGCTAGCACCACGCCCAGGGTAAACTTGTAGAAGATGATGACCATGAAGACCCACCAAAACTCGCGGCGATACCAAGCGTACATGAAGTTGTACCGGACCCAAAGCTCCTTGTCGTCAAACAGCTTAGACGGGTTGCGCCTGCCCTCTTCGACGGGGACGGAAGCCCAGATCCTCCATGAAAGGGCGGCCAAGAGGCCCGTCACCAAGACAAGGACAATGCCAGCGATGGCTCCGAGCCCCTTTGAGTCACCTGTTCTGAGCTGGGAGATGCTGAAAGTGACCAAGGGGGTGTAGAACAGAAGCACCCCGGTGGTCAGGACACGCCCGATGGCGCCCCAGTAGCGCTTCCGGTAGCGCTCCAGCTTCCCAGGGAGGCGGCCGAACCGAGCCCACAGCTCAATTGCCGCCCTGAAAAGCAGGATCCCCCCAATGACCACCACGGCGACAATGAGAAGCACGACGAACACCGCCATGAAGGCGTCGCGCTGTGCGACGCCCTGGGTGCTGCAGTATCGCTGGATTCCGCTGATGGTGCCCTGGACGCATCCCTTGGCCGCATTGTCCTGTGCGCCGGACAGCAGCGGGGCGGCGCCCAGGTCCCCGCCGCTGTTGGCCGTGAGGTTGCTGCCAGTGTTGGCGCGGAACCTTTCAATGGACCGCTGAAGCTGCGGCCACGAGATCAGCCCGAACGAGAAGCCAAAGTTTTTGGAGAACTTTTGGTACACGAGCGGGTAGTCGAGCGACATCATGCCGTTGAGCGCCATGATCTGGAACCAGCCGAGCACGTCGGTGAAGCCCGGGCCGATGCTGTTTGCGGCCGCCCCCCCGCCACCAGCACCTCCCTGTGCCACTGACGTGACACCGCCTGCTAGCAGCGATGCGCCCGCCACAGCGACAGCTGCGTAGGTGAGCCCCGGTATGTCGCTCGTCACGCCGTTGGTCACTTGGTTCTCAGTGCATGCTACTGGGTCGTCCTGGCTGGGGTTCCCGCCGTCGGCGCCATTTCCTCGGCGAAACAGCCGCAGCTGCGACACGGCGGCAATATCGGGAACGGTGTACGCAACGCCCGGCACCTGTCCCGCTTGTTCGGCCGATATGATTTGCGTGTGGCGTGCTGAGAAAGAGCCGCTGCGAACTGCCGGGCAGGAAAACAAGGTCAGTGCCAAGGCTTGGTGGGACGAAAAAGGGGCTCAACACCGTGACAATGACAAGAAACGAGGGCCCCGACTTACTCGGGCAGAGCGCAGACACAAAACTGTCCTTTTCGCACGGGTTCAGTGGTGTGGCTGAGATGTCCTTTCCGTAGACGAGGAGGTTGAGGTAGGCCGTCACGTTCAGCGTCTCGGTGCTCGTGCCGGCGATGGTAAAGTCGATGGTCCGGCTACCGTAGTCAAAGTTGATCTGCAGGGCCTCCACTGTGACGGCCGAGCCGGGCAGGCAGTTGCCCAGACTGCCGACGGTATAGAGGACCGTCCCGCCCAGCGCCGTGTGCGCTAGAGCCAGTCCGGCCACGGCGGTCCGCACCAGTCGGTGCTTGTGGTCTTGTGCTTTCATGTTGATGTAGTGGAATCAAGGGGGATAGCATACGTAATGTCAATACGACAAGGTATGGGAAGGGGGGAAAGGTGAGAGCCCTCGACAAGAAATAGCCGAGTTGTCGCTCGGATATGACACAAATCGCAGCAAGTCTGGAAACTTTGCAAAACAGTGGGAATCGCGTCGAGGCTGAGAGCGAGAAGGTAGCTAGAAAGCCATGTCAATTTTGCAGCTGGTTTGACCACACCATACCGTATGTGCTCGGCCTGTCCGGGCAGGCTCTGGCAGCCGCAGGTTGAATATTCATTACGGTTCCGGGCTCAGAGTCCGATTCTGCTTTGGTGCATGTTTGGGGCGTCCAATAAAGCGTTTGTGATCTAGAACAGACTCGTTGTCATACCCGACTGGTCACACACCTCCAGTGACGATACCCTGCAAAATTTGCAACATGTCCGCCTGGTCCTATGACTGGGAGCGAGGGGGGGGGAGGGGTCCTGCTGTGATGCCAATACAGGAAGAGCACAATGCACCCGTGTGACCTTTGATGCACTGGACTCCGCTGTACTCGAGGTATTGACCAAGTCACTAGAAGTCATTAGATTTCTGGCGGGTTGTCCCCATGAATCCTAGTGAAACAAGGGTATATCGGCAAGGTTAGTGCGGCTGATGGAGGGTTACACCCGTCTGTCTTGTCCCTTTTCGGTTGCCCTGTCAGCTGCGGGTTTCGTCTGCAGAATGCTCATCTTTGCCACATGCAGAGAAATGGACGCCACCTTCTGAAGCCATTGGTTGTTGAGGGTGACATCTGCACCTCATTCAAACTCTCCTCCGCGGGTCTCTCTCATCCACTTAAAGGTGTCTTGGCAGGCTTTGGTCGCCGAACACAAGTGCATTTTTTGCGGTCCTCTCCGTTTAGGTTTGTTGTCGCTTATGCAAACTTTGATCTCCCCATTCGCCATAGGCCACATCGCGGCGTCCAACGAGTGAGCTTGGGCAGAAACACATTCCGCAACGAGCTCGGGACCTGCACAAACTTGATGACATTACTGCACATTGCACGACCCCCGGTCAGATGAAGCCCAATTGGTTAGGATGCAAGCGACTAGTGGGCTACAGCTCTCCAATGCAAAGCCCAGCTTGGCGGAAATGTCCTGCTGCACTTGATTCCCTTGCTCCCACGGTTTCAACGCCATTCCAAGAACGCGCCAAAGTCTTGGTGGGCCAAGGTAGCATCATACTGTACGCAGGCGTTAGACATGGTCAAATTTACAGTATTGTTCGGTAACCTCGAGGGTTACTGTACACCAATACTGGCTGCACGGTTACTATGGCCTGCTGCCTTAATGTTTACATTATAGATTTTGCGTTGTCGTGGAGATTCTTACTCGGTACTGTAAGAACCTTACTCACACCCCGTCATATCATCGATACAGCTAGGAGCGAACCTGGCGACAGGCCTGCACTCTTCAGAAGTTTTTAGGCACGGACTAGCCGTACATCTGACAACGGTGCAAGGTTCGTTGCAACTCGCTCATCTAGGCAGTATCAGGTACCTTCTCAATGCGCTAGCACCGACGTTTGCCGCGACTAGGCACGTGCCGGTAAGTTCTTTTTTCGGTGTGTCAAAAGGGAAGACGCGCAGTGCAATATTCCCATCTAATCTTATTACAAAAACCAATCTCTCTGGTCCATCCTACTTTCAGCCTTCTTCCCTACTTCCTTCGCCAGGCAACTCCATCTTCACTTATTACAAATCAGAGATACTGTAGCAATTTGAATTTCCGCGAGACACTCCATTTCCCGAAGTACAGATCCAAGGGAGACAGATAGAAATGGGTAATAATCTCTCATCAGATCAGATGGTTGCGGCGGCTGCGGAATATGTATGCGGGAATGGTTTCAACATATCATTTGAACCGCCAGGCTCTCATGAAGGCCACGCTTCCCATTGCTTGTCGTATAGATGCACGTGTTGGAGGGCTAGAGTATCGGGTTGGACTTTTGGTTTTAAACACTTCTACTGATTGGACTTGGCGAGTGTCGCGTGGCAGGTACTGGAAAATATGAAAATGGCGGTGGCAGGGAAGATGCCAAGGTAGAAGCTCCCCTCCTGTTCAACGTCAAAGATCTCATCATGTAGCTGGCGATGGGAGGAGGACTGAGTATCCGGACTTCATTTATATTCACACCACCACGGTTGTTACATAATTGTTCAAACGTATGATGCCGGCATCAGACATCGTTATGGTGTACGGAAAAAATGCCACCAAATAGCTGGAAGTTCCGCAAGATATATGTGGATATGAATTCAAGATGTTAGCTAGTTATACGTAAGTAAAAGCTATACACTTAAATAACCTTATTAAAATTCCATCAACTACAAGGACGGCGCCGTCCTACTTAAATTTCAGATAATGATATTGATGAAGACATGCTGTGTGTCAAATGATGGAGAATGTCAGATGGTTCGTATGGCCACATAACATGAGCCATGTGCTGAAGTTTGGCACATAAGATGGGTGGTGTTCAGCAATGGTGCAAAGTGAGAATGTGCAGAATGTGCCTTAAGGAGACAATAACGTGCATGATAAGCGAGTGAGCGTTCTAGCTCTCGGTCATTCGAGTGTTCCAATAGCAGCCGGATAGTTATCAGGTCTCCGCTGTGCGCCGCATAGTGGAGGGCGTTACGGCCCCGTTTGTCCGATTCCATGGCGTCTGTTCCGGCATTTAAGAGTGGAAGGGCTGCAGCTGCGTTGCCGTGGAAACAAGCCAGATCGAGCTGATATCCAGCAGTCAATATCAAAGGTATTGGAGTGAAGTCTGGTGTCGGAGCAAATTGACATCTATCAGGAATGAACTGTCGTCTCTAAATGTTGGTTTTTGCAGTGGGCGTCGTAGATGATGACGTAGATGTGCACACTTACACACTCCTCCGGAACCATTCGCCAAGGAGAGGTAGAGCTGCTCATCGTCACCATCCCCTTCACCCGTCCGGTTGTCTTCCGAGAGACGGATAGCGCCATCGATGCTTTCCATATTCTTGAAGTAGACAGGTTGAATACCTTTGCTGTTCCAGGATGACCCGAGGCGACGACATGAGAATAGCACTTCAGCTCTGTAAGAACCAGCGCAAGACAGAGCGAGCAAGCATATCCCTACCAGTATCAGAGGTTAGTAAGGAGCCCGTCTCCCGAGGTGCAATTTCCGTTCTTAGACCTCACTGTCGAGAGCCGACTATGATGAAAACGACGATTGGGAACGGCTGGTGTCAGCGCACGCATGTGGTGGTGTTCGCGCCTTATCTGAGGAATCCCAGGGCGCTTAAAGAAAAAAGTTTTAATAACTTAATAATAATAAAAAAGAATTACAAAATTTAAAAATAAAAATACCGAACTTTGGCGTCGGCCGCGATGGCGAGGCCGCTCGCGCTGTTTTCTTAAGAGTACAAGATCCCATGTCATAGCTGTTACTACATACGTCAAGTTCAAAGTATAAGGGATGGCGGAGCGAAATAAATACAAGTCCGTTACCTGAGATGCGGTCCAGAGATATTTATCGGAAAATACATAAGGTACATTCCTTTAAGTAGCCTTAGTTTATTAAAAACTCATTAATATTTAAGGGTGAAAGGTTTGAAAAAAGTTAATGGGATTTCCACCTGGACTTAATTCTCTTTATAAACGGATAATAAAGCAGATCACCAAATCCAATAATGTTAAACTTTATAAAAGTCTATTAACAACTATATTAATAATATAACAGCTAATCACGTTAAATAAGCTAAAGATTTTTATTTTTATATTAAAAGAAGCCTTTGCTAATTATAAAGTGCTAGTAAAGATTATAAAGCGTTATAACTCTTTTCTAATACTTCTAATACTTTATAAATATATAATCTCCTTTATCTATTAATCTATTAAAGACTTCTTACTAAGATAGGTAATTTATAATATCTTTCTTTTTAAGATAGAACACATTAACTCGTGTCAGAAAGTAGGAGTCCCTGGCCATCTAGTCAGCGGAGCTGACTGGATGCCTGGCACTGCCAGAACGCCAGTAAGCCTCAGCCATTATGGTGACGAAGTCTAAATCCTACAGAATGGTCTATAAAGAAGGGGTTCCGGCTGGAAGCCAGAACTAGAGAAGCAATAGAATCACGCAGTTGCAACTCCTTCAATTCCACAGAATCCAGAGTGCAGTGCTTCTAACAAAGCTCGTTATGTCCAGGTCATAGGACAACACCATTAAGATCTGGGATGTAACGACGGGCACATACATGCAGACGCTTGCGGGGCATTCCCATCACTTTTCCCAGCTAAAGCGTCAAGAGCGTTTTCTCCAAAAGGCAAGTTTACCCCACCAGAACGGTCCCTCTTCCCTTACCAAGTAAGAACTCCTACTCTTGCTGTTTTATTAAGACTTAGAAATTCCAGGTTGCCTCGTTTCCGTCTATCTTAAGCGCCGAGTCTTTATAGCCTTCCTTCCTTAACCGGTTACCTTCGCTCTAAGTCTTCCTTCATCAATCGGTAGTTTTCAACCTATCGTAACAAAACCTAAGCGCCATTACCTTTAACGATAGCCTCGATTAATGGCAACACTACCTTCGCTCAGCTCCGGGGTAAGTACCCTAATATGATTAAGGCTGAGGAGTTTAAGAACAAGACCCGCGGATTTCTTTCGTACTAATAAAACCGCGCTTTTCACGTAGTTATATAGTAGCCACCTCTTAGTAAGCGCATGCTCTCTCTCATTTCACATCTCTGTTTTAACCTCTATGTTACAGAACTGGTAGTTTTATGCTCTCTTCTATAATTTTAACTATAAAAAGGTCCGGGTTAGGTATCCTTTTTTCAACGGCTGTAATAACCCTAACTCGTGGTAGAATACTGCTTGCAATCGCGTTCCGGGAAACATCCTTAATACCCTGATCTACTGCCGTTCTAGCCCGCATATGGTCAGCGCTTCTTACGGCGCCTATATCAGCGGTCGGCCTAAGGACAAATTCGTCGACGTATACGTCAGGTTTGGGGATAACACCAGCATTCAGGGTTGCGCGACATGTATCTACAACGGTGCAGAGGACAGCTGTGGGCGGCAACACACACAAACGCCACCATATGATCAGCCGCAATTGATGCTAGAGATGTCTGGACAACTTGACGAAACCCCCTTCAAATAGACGGTAGTGTTGTCTTGGTAATCGGCGGGCACAATTGGTTACTCCGCAATCTGCCGCCATTGCCCCTGCCTTGCTGCGCTGCACGCAATACCTTCCTCTCGACTTGGCCGTCGGCCGCGTCGCCCGACCGAATACCCCAACCTAATCCTGCTGCCACCATTAAGGCCGCCATCGTGGCTTTTGACCGGCAGTTAGAGGCACGTGATGTACAGCCAGCGCGTAGTCGCTCTTAAGGCGAAGTATGTGGCCCTTAATGCGGGTGCGCGTAGGTCCCTTCACAATTCGAGACGACAATAGGAAACGTTAGAATGAACCGGTAGAGTTAAGGCTCGGGTAACTCCGGGGTGAACCCACCACGCCCACGTCTAACCCCGCCGCATCCACATCCACTGCGTCCACTATGCTGCGGCTTAAAGAAGCCAACTTCTTCTCTTCCTCCTCCTCTTCCTCGTTAGCCTCCGCCACATCCACCCTGATGCGGTTCAGAGAACCCTCCTTCTCCCCGCCCTCCCCCTCTTCCTCGACCGCCATGCCCTCTGCGAAACAGTCATTTAACAAGCACTAAATGGTCTTAATATACAAATACCCTTCATCTCCTAACGACGCCTAGTAGTAAAGGCATCTTCTAAATATCTCTAATATTAACAACTAGTAATAGATATAAGCATTACTAAGCGGATAGCCTAGACGAATTATCCATAAAGTTCTAAGTAGTGGCTATTATAGATGCAAATGTCCTAATTTAAGCATCCCTCCCCTGTGCCCATAGCAGTTATAAGTCTTACAGCAGAGACAATCATCGACGTCTAAGACCCATATGCTCGCATGGGTCACCCGGCTCCGCATCTTTGTCATGGAGTTTTCCTTGCCTCCACCACACTCTACAACCACAAGCAAACCACGACTCATGAAGACCTTCCCACTCCTCTCTCCATCAAGCATCACAGGATGACTCCCGGTCCGCTGGCTCAATGGCAGAGCGTCTGACTACGATTCCAATGTTATCAGGAGGTTCCAGGTTCGACCCCTGGGTGGATCGATCATCTCTTCTTTTGCATCTGCAATGGAATCCTCTCGATAACACCATCTTTTTGCGACATGAAAGCATCTTGGAGAATTCCACACAACACCTGACGTTGTGCCTCTTGCCACGCAACTCAAGCCTATCCCTGCTCACAACGAACTAAGCGCGACCAGTCGGACGCTTTTTCGTGCGGACATGCGATTTATGTCGGAGATTTCTTTTCGCTAGGTGGAAATGCAACGTTTCAGCCGAGCGGAATACGACACTGGGCCTCCGATGCAAGGAAGTTAGCCGCAATCGATCACACGATAGCACATCATCATCAATGTTTGTGTCTTTCTGCGTAGGTAGCTAGTCGATGGTGACGTGTAAGTTGTCTTGGTGTTTATCGGAAGACGTCCTCCGGCTGCAACTTCGGAGGAGCAGAAAAAAGATCATCTATGAAACTGACAGCCTGGGCAAACAACCTCTAAAGAGCACCAAGCAGCCAAGTAACCCATCACAAGCGTTCCACTGGGAAGCTTCAACGGGGACCTGAGAATTAAACCGGGCATTCCCTGAGCTCACCTGCCGGGTTCCCCGCCGACCTCCCACTGCCGAACTCCCTCTTCGTTACCAAGAGTTTCCCGTAAAGTAACATACGTACCCAAGTCGTCGTGTCCTCGTCTCCAACATCGACTTGTCCCGCCTGGGCGGTGAGATCTTAGCCATTGGCGCGCAAGTTCCCGGTCGGTCGGACTGGTGGCGATCTCGAGCAGGCGCTCATCTTTGGGCGATTCCGGGATGTGGACACCGCCGGACATGTCGGAATTCAGCCTCCGCGCTTTAGGCGCCGTGTTATTGGGTGTTTGGGGTTGTTTTCCCTCTTTATGCCAAGCATATGACACTTCATGCCAAGTATAGCGGTCTTCATGTCAAGCATAGCGGTCTTCATGCCAAGCATATGTGACAGGTTGTCGGCTTACACACGGCCGTGCCCAGCACAGGGACTTACACCGATGGCAACAGGCGAGGTGTGGGAGGTGCTAACAAACACGCTCTCACCGCGGGCGGGTGGTGTCCTCTGGGGCTTTTTTACGTAACGGCAGATGGTTTTGAGGGTGTTATTGGCCTCCCAATATCCGTGAGGCTCGATCGGTACCCGGGTTGCAGCCGCTCAGCGGGCGGGGTCACACCCACGGAGTTATAAGTACTTCCCTGAATATGTCCCTGCGCAGCAATTTATGGTCGCTACCTTATATGGGGCCACGATGGCGAGCTTTGGCCTTATACGCACAACATCCATTGGCTGAGCGGGCGCTGTGTGTGCCGTGTGCAACGGCCTGCAGCACATCGTGCAGCTGTCAGAATAGGCGATATTATTTTATACCTCCTGTTAGTATTTTGTGGCAAGAAGCGGCGATGTGCAGACCCGCCAAGTCAGTTAGATCCCCCAAGCTACTCTCGACGGCCTCACAACGCAACAACCAGCGACCGGGCCTCCACCGGGACAAGACCCATTTGCTTGGGTGCCGCTACGCTTGCGTAACCTGTATAGAACAGCACATAATAAGATCAATGCTTGGCCGATCATCATTCATGCTTTGAGCTTGGTATTGTTGGGATAAACATGTAATGCCGATTAGGCGGGGCATTTTACCGGACATCAGCAAGACACAAACCCTCGTGTTCAGCCGTGACCGCATCAGGGTGCACCGAACTCTGGGGACCCAGCTCGGCAGCTCCCTATGCAATCCATAGTTTCCGTACGCAGCAGCTCCCAGCGACGATTCCGGTCTCCTGGTTTGCCTGGATCCGCGCATGTGCTTATATTGCTGCTCGGTGATGTTGATACCGATCACGGGAGACACTCGTCAACCATTGCCGCAAAGGATGATGGGGCTTCAATCGAGCCCCGGTGCAGACTCGTAGTCTCTAAAAGCAACGTCAGTATTTCGAGTAGCGCCAAGGACAAGACAAGACAAGTTTCGGCAATTTTCCGATGGCACGTAAACACGTTCCGTCGCTTGCCCCTTTTGCGGCTGATCCGCATCAGCAGGGATGGACCCTCGCGTGGCCGCCATGCAAACGCACGATGGCATCAACTCACTAGAACCTGACGAGAATACCTTCGGGCGAAGAGCGCCGAGAGCGCCGCGTCATCGTTCTGCTATACAATCTGGCGATATATGCTGCCCAGTGTTCGCTCGGCGCTTGCCAATCCATGAGCATATGCCAGAACCGCACCCGTTTTGGTGATCGGGATTACGCGTTGGCCGGCCCGCGGAGTAAATTCTAGAACGGCGTACTGCGGCGGTTAGATTGTTGACAGAGTGCCTAGCACTGGTTTCTCCCGAGCTGGATTTCTTCCAGATTGCCCGCTCATCAAAACACCACACTTGCCCCGCGTTTCGCAACACACCGAATTCGGTGTGCCGTTTCCGAGATCGTGGGCCGTTACCGAGGTGAAAATAGACCGGACGCATGACTTGCCAAGCCACCCGTTTCCCGGTGTATATATACCATCTGTCACACCCAGCTTTGGTTGCCGACTTGAGGTTTTGATCTGTGTGCTCCAGCCAAGATACCAGCTCAAGCCCCTTCTTGTTGACAATTCCCCCATCTCTTTCCTTGAGATCCAACAGCACAACTTCATCTTCGTCAGCAGCCACTACCTGACCCACCACCGCCAAGATGCTTCCCAAGATCTTCCTCACGGCGCTTTTCGCCACCACATACGTCGCTGCCATGGCCGTGCCCCAGGCCGACGGTGACGCCCTTGTCGTCCGCGCCGACGCCCAGCCCGTTGAGGCTATCGTCGAGGTCCGCGCTGAGACCGAGGCGGTTGTTGGCGACGAGCTTGACGCCGACAAGGTCAAGGGAGACAAGAAGGGCAAGGGAGGCAAGGGCAAGAAGGGTAAGGGAGGCAAGGGCAAGGGTGCCAAGGGCAAGGGAAAGGGAAAGAAGGGCAAGGGAAAGGGTGAGGGCCGCAAGGGCAAGGGTGAGGGTCGCAAGGGCAAGGGTGAGGGTCGCAAGGGTAAGGGTGAAGGCCGGAAGGGTGACCGTGATGGAGATGAGGCTTGAACCATCAATTCCCAATATGATGAAGTGCTGTGGGGAGTATCGGGAGCGCTTGGATGCGAGTGGGCGGTTTGGTGCATGCTCGGGGGATCTGGCTTGTACATTCTTCTCGCCGAGAGACAGTCTATAAGTCAGGTGATCAGCTTTTAGACCAACCCCCTTTTAGACCACTGCACTAAAATCGCCACCCCAATACATCACCAACTTCAATTGCCCACAACTTCGTCAATTAGATAGCTACGTCAATACAACTTGCAGTGTCAGATTCTTCATCTTCTGAAGATTCAGAATCTGTAACATTCTCCCCAGCAGCTAATCTCTATGCGCGGCGGATCTCCATAATACCAGCAAAGGCCTTATTCGGGTCGATTTCCACCCTCCTTCTTTTCCGGCCTCTCAAACGTTCGAGGTTTTCCTGGGCCGCTTACAATTGTTATTGAACAGTAGCCAATTGAAAGGCCATGTTATTAAATCCCTTATAGGCCTTCCGCATAAAAAGCCGCTTGTTAGTAGTACGTTTAGTGCCGCGTAGAAAACGCTCCCCTTAGGCCGAGAAATCCTTGGCCTTTTTAGGGGTAAACCATATAGGCTGGTCCTTCGAATTCTTAACTAGAATAGGTCTATTGAACGACTTAAGGCCTGTAGAAGGTGTGGGGGCCACTGTACTAACGGAGCCGTTAGAATTCTTAATAACGAGGCTGTTGCTTAGGGGCTTCCTTAAGGAGACTGGCTATAACCCTAAGGCCTTCTAACCAGCCTTGATATTTGAATTGGTTATTCTGTGGATTCTGGCACGCCTATAGTATTTTAAAAAGGCTTGTTTTCCAGCCACAGAGTCGCTAATTAAACCAGAAAGACAGTCATTTAACTACACCCTGTACTTAGTCTTCAGGGGGCCGAAAACAGCCACATCTACAGGCTGGAGAATGTAAAAGGTGTATGCTGGTAGAAATAATAACTGTACGTTATTAGTAAAAGCCAGCCACATAAATTCCTTAGTGGTATAACTGCCGTAGCCATTTAAAATAAGGAGGCGTTTATCCTGGGGGTTGGCCGGCCGAGTGGCCGGAAGAAAAATTTCACAGAGCCATTTGACAGCAGTATTATCGTCAGTCCACCCGTTTTTAATTAGTTTAAAGGCCCAGCCTTTAAATGGGGTTAAGTCTCGTGGATACCACTATTATTAGAGGCTCCCACCCTTAAAAATAACCAGGGGGTTCAAAAACCAGCCGTCGGCCGAAACACACTCCAGAATGGTCGTCTAAATTCGGTCTCCAGACTTCTTCTTTTGTAAGAGCTTTCTGGATTTAGAGCCCATAACCAGACCGTTATCTCTAATACCATTAGCTATGCCAGTTTCATCTATATTATACCTGTTTATCAGTAAAATGGCTTTAACCCCTAGAACCTCCAGGTAGTCGAACCAGGGCCGAATAACGGCCTCGTAGGCTCTGTTAGCACGGTTTGCGTGGATTCTCCGTGGTCTCTGGGTAGAAATGGATAGATTTCTCTTTAAAAAGCGGCGGCACTAGTGTTTTCCAAGGTAGGCTGGCTCTCCGGAGGCGGCGAGTATTCTTTTACCCAATTTCCGGATTTGCTGGTGGGTTGGAGGGTTGCCAATAGACCCCTGGAAGAGAATCCATTCGGCAAAACGTTCTTCTAAGGCTGGAGAAAGCTTCTGATTATTTATTTGGGCGTAGGGAGCTGGATTGGTGCCTTGGGATCGATAATATAAAGTGTTGTGGGGTATGCCGTGGTTTTTGGCCGCATCGCGGAGTTTGCCAGTTTCAGCATACTCCGCGAGGGCATTCTGCAAATCCTCCTCGGTATACTGCTTCATTTGCCAATTTTGAATCAATTGGAAAAGGAAGAAAACGGATTGGAATTAAATTCGTGGAGTTGTGGGCAATTGAAATAGGAGAGTTGGGTGGCGAGGGTGAGTCATTCTGACAAATCCAGTG
>Ga0247758_1001504_pt1 | contig 16861 bp, 18 predicted proteins | sample UWRJL156409C4_FD_180950 | JGI IMG/M metagenome (GOLD analysis project Ga0247758, IMG submission 180950) | Plant litter microbial communities from Arlington Agricultural Research Station in Wisconsin, United States - UWRJ-L156-409C-4 | ecosystem: Environmental > Terrestrial > Plant litter >...
GTTGACGACGTCCAGGAAGAGCTGCGCCACGACGAACGCCGCGAACCAGTTGAAGGCGGTGGCCACCGAGACCATGCGCCCGCGCACCTGCCGGGGGTAGATCTCGTTGATCATCGTCCACACGACGGGGCCGAGCGAGAACGCGAACGACGTGATGTAGACGATCAGCGCGCACAGCGTGACGATGCCCGCCGTGGTGGTGCCCGTCGCGTTCGGGTTGTCGGCGATGTCCTGGAAGGCGAAGCCGACGACGAGCAGGCTGACGCCCATCCCGACCAGGCCCGTGAGCAGGAGCGGCTTGCGGCCGACGCGGTCGACGTACTTGACCGCGATCAGCGTCGCCACCACGTTGACCGCGCCGATCGCCCACGTCGTGGCCTCGGTCTGCGACTCGAAGGAGTGGAACCCGGCCGCCTCGAAGATGTTGTTGGCGTAGTAGATGATCGCGTTGATGCCGGTGATCTGCTGGAACACCGCGAGGCCGATGCCGATCAGCAGCGGTGCGCGCCACCGGGCCGAGAACACCTCGCCCCAGCTCGCCTGCGTGTCCGCCTTGATGTCCTCCTCGAGGTGGTCGAGGGTGGCCTTGGGATCGCCGGTGTCGTCGACCTTCTCCAGCGCCTTGACCGCGTCGTCGTGGCGGCCGCGCTTGACGAACCAGCGCGGCGTGTCCGGCAGCGGCACGATCGCGATGATGAGCAGGACGCCGACGATGCCCGACAGGCCGAGCATCCAGCGCCAGTCAGCTGCGTCGAGCAGCTGAGCGACGAGGTAGGCGACGAAGATGCCGAACGTGATGCCGAGCTGGTAGCCCGAGACGTAGCGGCCGCGCAGCCGGGCCGGGGCCATCTCCGCCGCGTAGAGCGGAGCGGCGACGGAGGCGACGCCGACCGCGAAGCCGACGGTGAGGCGGCCGATGACCAGCACCACGGTGCCGGGGGCGATGCCCTCCACGACGGCGCCGACCGCGAACAGCGCACCGGCGAAGAGCAGGGCCGACTTGCGGCCGAAGCGATCGGCCATCGTGCCGGCCACCAGCGCACCGACGAGCGCACCGAGCGTGACCCAGCTCGTGATGACAGACAGGACGGTGTCGCTGACCTTGAAGTCGTTCTGGATGCCCTTCAGGGCCCCGGCGATGACTCCCTGGTCGTAGCCGAACAGGATGCCCGCGACGCCGATGACGCCGGCGACCATCCACAGCCACTTGTTCAGCGGCGGGAACTCGCGCTTCTCGTCCGGTGGTGTGTTCGCCTCGGTCGCCATGTGCTGCCTCCGTTCGTGCCCCCGTGACCCGTGCGCGAAACCGGTCCCCAGCCGGTCGACACGTGCCTCGGCGCGGGGTGCGCCGAGACCGCGAGGACCCTCCCACCTCGGGCGGACGTTGTCCAGCCCTGCGCGGCGCCGCAACCTTCGGCCCACCATGCCGTTGGAGGATCATGCGGTCCAGCCTGCTCACGATCCTGCTCGCGCCGCTCCTCCTGGCGACGGCCGGCCTCGGATCCTTCACCGCGACTGCGGCGGCCGACGCGTCGGTCGGGCGCGACGAGCCGACGTCCAAGGGCGGGGGTGGGCTGTACCTGTCGGGCGGCGAGCCCAGTGCGATGAGCGCCCACTACACGGGCGGCCGAGCCGCGTCCTGGCGCTTCCAGGACGCGGCGGGCATCCGCGCCGGCGGCTTCGGGTGCCGGACGAACGATCCGACGACCGTCGACTGTCCGGCCGATTTCGGCCTCGACGCGAACCTGGGCCGCAACGGCGGGAGCCTCGCGATCAGCGCTGAGCCCGGCTCCTCCGCGTCGCTGCACGTGTCGGCGGGACCGGGGGACGACGTGGTCACCGCGGGGCCCGGGATCCGCATGGACTACGCCGCGTCGGGTGGCCGGGACGCGCTGGTCGCCCCCGCCGGGAGCGTCGCCTTCGAGGTGGGCGCTGGATGGTCCGGTCCGCGGACCGAGATCGATCTCGCCGCCGGGACGCTGGTCCACACCAGCGACCGCACGACGATGACGGGGGTGGCGACGCTGGTCGTCCGCTCGCCGGCGCGGGTGCTCGGCACGACCGGAGCGGACGTCGTGGAGGCCTTCGACGGTGAGGTGGTCGCCGGCGACGGCGACGACCGGCTCGCGGGATGGGGCCGGTTCCGGGCCGGGGCGGACGACGACCGCGTCGTGGTTGGCGGCTCTCCCCGGTCGACCACGGTGTCGCGCGTCTCGTGCGGGTCGGGGACCGACAGCGTCGGCCTCGCGAAGGGGACCGCGGTGATCGCCGCGGACTGCGAGCGGCTGTTCGGCTTCGCCTGGGAAGGGTCCCAGGAGCCGTGGATCGACCCGCGGCCGCACCGCGTGCCCGGCCGGCCGCTGCGCCTGCGGTTCCGCGTCGGGTGCGCGAGCGCGATCCTCTGCGACGGGCGCCTGCGGGTGAGCGACGGTCGGAGGCAGTCCTCCGTCTCCTTCGTCGTCGAGGACGACACACGCGGCTGGGTGACCGTGCCCGTACCTCGCGGTCGTCGCGTGGGGCCCGGCACGTCGCTGCACATGCGGCTCTCGGGCGGCAGCACCAGCGTCGCCCCGGTCTGGACCGCCCCGGTGGTCCGATGAGGCGCCTGCTCGTCCTGCTCGCGACGCTCTGCGCGGCGGCCGTCAGCCTCGGGCTGCTCCCCGGCCCAGCGGTGGCGGCATCCCTGGTGGGGATGTACCCCGAGACCTCGAAGGGCCCCGGCGGGATCACGTTCTACGGTGACGGCCAGCCGAGTGATCTGACCGCGTACCGGACCGGGGGCACGATACGACCGGCGTGGCGATTGCACGACCCGTCCGGCATCACGCTCGCGTCACCGCATTTCGACTGTGTGTCGGTCGACCCCGCCACAGTGGAATGCTCGGATGTCTACGAGCTGGACGTCGGGCTGGGATCTCACGGTGGGCGGATCGCCGTCGAGGGCGAACCCGCGTCGTACAGCGCGATCAGCATCACGGGCGGGGCGGGGGACGACGTCGTGACGACCGGACCGGGCATCAGCGCCGCGTACTTCCTCTCGGGAGGCCGGGACACGTTCACCGCGGCCTCGGGCCGCGCCACGGTGTGGGCCTCAACGGTCGGGCTGCGGGACCCGACGGAGATCGACCTTGCGGCGGGGACGGCGCGCCGCGGCGACGATCTCACGACGATGAGCGGGGTCGACTACGTGGTCGCCTCCGGGGCCAACCACGTGATCGGCACGGATGGCCCGGACGACGTCTACAGCGAGGGCGGCGGCTACACGGACACGGGGGGCGGGGACGACGTCCTGTGGGGCTCCGGCACGTTCCGAGCTGGTCCCGGCGACGACGCCGTCACGCTGAAGGGCGCCGCGGACGTGTCCTGCGGGCCCGGCCTCGACGAGGTGAGCCTGTCGCCGTACACGGCAGATCTGGCGGATGACTGCGAGCGGATCCACGCGTTCTCCGATCGGGGGCACGAGCACGAGCAGCGGCTCGACCCGCGCCCGCACCGCGTCACGGGAGCGCCCACCCGTCTGCGCTTCCGCGTCTTCTGCGGGAGGACCGCCGCGGGGCGGTGCCACGGCAGCCTGCGCGTCGGCGACGGGAGCGCCCAGTCCCGCGTCCGGGTCGACGTCGCGCGGGGCCGCTACGGCTGGGCGACGCTGCACACGCCGCGCGGCAGGCGCGTGAAGGTCGGCACCCGGCTGGAGATGCGGTTGTCCGGCGACGGCATCCGGGCTCGGGAGTGGACCGCGCCCGTGATCCCGTAGCGCACGCCGCACGTGCTCCACATTCCTCCCACCCCTCGGGAGGAATGTGGAGGACGTCACGGGGCGGCGGCGGCGGGCGGCCCGGAACGCCGCAGCAGCGTCAGGCCGATCAGCGGGAAGAGGAGTACCGAGAGCAGGCCGGCGGCGACGAGACCCGCCGCCGTGCTCCGCGACAGGAGGTGCAGCGACAGGCCGATCTCCGTCGACGCGATGATGAACGGCAGCGAGGTGGCCTGGAGCAGCGCGGCGACGGCCGTGGTGCGCCGGTCGCCGAGGTAGCCGCGGTACAGGAGGGCCGGCACGCCCCGGACCACGAGCAGCGCGAGCAGGAACAGCGGGACGCGCAGCAGCGCCTGGGTGCTCGCGGTCAGCGCGTCGAGGTCGAAGCGCAGGCCGCTGGCCACGAAGAACACCGGGATGAACACGCCGTAGCCGACGGCGTCGAGCTTGGAGCGCAGGCCGGCGTGCGCGACCTCCCGCTTGGGGTCCAGGACGGACAGCAGCGCGCCGGCCACGAACGCGCCGAGGATGACCTCCAGCCCGAGTTGCTGCGCCAGGGCCACGAAGCCGACCAGCAACACGAACGCTCCGCGCACCTTGATCTCCGCGGTCGTGCCGTGCAGGCGTTCGACCGCGGTGCCGATGCGCTTCCAGTGCTCGGCGAGCCGCACCGCCGCGATCACGCCGACCGCGAGCAGGACGAGACCCCCGAGCAGCACCACCTTCGTCGTGACGTCGCTGGCCTGGTCGCTGAACAGGAGCGAGAGGAGCACGACGGTGGCGATGTCGGCGATCGACGCGGCGGCGATGATGAGCTGCCCGAAGCGCGAGTCGATGAGCCCCGCGTCCTTGAGGGTGGGAACGAGCACGCCGAGGGACGTCGCGCTGAGGACGATGGCCACGAACACGGGGCTGCGCACGTCCCCGGTGGCGTGGAACACGAGGCCCGCGACGACCGCCAGCCCGAACGAGCACGCGAAGGCCAGCAGCGTCAGGCGCAGCAGCGGGCCGCGGAGCCGGGCGAAGTCCAGCTCCAGCCCGGCGAGGAACAGCAGCATCGCCAAACCGACGAGCGAGAACACCGCGACGGGCTCGTCGACCTGCACCCAGTCGAGCCCCGACGGCCCGACCGCGATGCCGGCGACGATGGCCACCACGACCGCGGGCAGGCGCAGGCGGGGCACGAGGCCGAGCAGCAGGGGCGTCGCGAACGCGATGGCGCAGACGACGAGCAGGTCGATGAAGTGGAGCGGTTCCATGGCGCCGCGCGGACCGCGCGTGTGCCGACGCTACCCGAGCCCGCCGATGTTGCAGGTATGCGCGTACAGCACGCATACCTGCGACGTCGTCGGGCGGGGAGCGCTACAGCCACTTCACGGTGTAGCCGACCGAGCCGTGCGGTGCGTACCGCTCCGAGCACGACACCGAGGCGTCGTTGCGGGTGTGGCCGTCCTGGATCCACGTGGTGCAGCTCCAGCCCTCGGGCAGCCGCTCGCCGTTGCTCTGGCCCATCGCCAGCTCCTTGGCGAACGCGCAGCTGTACTCGCTGACCTGGAGGTACTCGACCTGGTCGTACTGGGTGGAGAAGTGGAAGCTGGAGTCACAGACCTCGACCTTCTCCTCGCCGACGGCTCCGAGACGGCCGGGGGGCAGCGCGCCGGTGACCGTGCGGTCGGTGCCGGGGGCGGCCTGGGACGCGGGCCGGGTCGCGGAGCCGGAGTCCGAGCCCGAGGATCCGCAGCCGGTGGCGAGCAGCACGGCGAGCAGCGAGACGGAGAGGAGGAGCGGACGCATGCGGCGATCATCACCCATCCGCCTGGGGACTTCCTGAGAGCCGAGCGCCGACGATGTCGCAGGTATGCGCGTACAACACGCATACCTGCGACATCGTTCGGGGCCGGGGCTAGGGGAGGATGTGGTCCACGTAGCCACCGTCCACGCGCAGCGCGCCGCCGGTGGTCGCCGACGCCTGGTCGGAGCAGAGGTAGACGATCATGTTGGCGATCTCCCGCGGCTCGATCAGGCGCTGGATGAGCGAGGCCGGACGGTGCTTGCGCATGAACTCGTGCTGGGCCTCCTCCCACGGCAGATCGTCCCCGACGAGCTCGCGCACGAAGTCCTCGACGCCCTCGGTGTGCGTGGGGCCGGCGATCACCGCGTTGACGGTCACCCCGGTCCCGGCCAGCGTCTTGGCGAAGCCGCGGGAGACGCCGAGCAGCGCCGTCTTGGTCACGCCGTAGTGGACCATCTCCTCGGGGATGACCACGGCCGAGTCGCTGGCCATGAACTGCACGCGACCCCAGCCCCGGTCGCGCATTCCGGGGGCGTAGTGGCGGGTGAGCCGGATCGCCGACAGGACGTTGACGTCCCAGAAGCGCTGCCACGTGTCGTCGTCGATCTCCAGCAGCGGCTGCGGCGCGAAGATCCCCAGGTTGTTGACGAGGACGTCGACCTCCGGCAGCGCGTCGAACGCGCGCTGCGCCCCCTCGGCCGTTCCCAGGTCGGCGGCGACGCCCGAGATCACCGCTCCGGGCACCTCCTCGCGCAGCGTCCGCACGGTCTCCTCCACGCGCTCCTCGCCGCGCCCGCTGATCGTGACGGCGGCGCCGGCCTCGGCGAGCTGCCGGGCGATCACCCGGCCGATGCCCTGCGTGGAACCGCTGACGAACGCCGTCCGGCCGGTGAGATCGATGTGCATGAGCACATGATGGCGCGCCCCCGACCCGGCCCGGCCGACACCGGCCGGGCACGGTGCGCGACGATAGGGCGGTGAGCGATGAATTCCCCCGCTGGCCACCCGAGTGGCTCGAGGACCATGCCCTGGCCGCCGAGGAGGTCCTGGCCGAGGTCGGCGACATCTCGTTCGCCAGCGCGCTGCGCGCCGACGACAAGGTCCTGCTGTCGGTGACCTGGCCGGGCGGGCGGCGCTGGATGATGGTCGACCCGGTCGGCAACGAGGCGCCGCAGGCGTTCCGCATCGGCGAGCGGTCCGAGGATCCGGAGATCAACCGGATGGTCGAGGGCGTCTGGTCCCAGGCCCTGGAGCGGGCCAAGCAGCTCATCGACGGCGAGCTGAAGCTCGGGGCCGCCGAGCCCGAGCCGCCCGCGGACGGCAAGGCGCGCCGCCCGTGGCGCCGCAACCAGGGCTGAGCCCGAGCCCGCCGCCCTACGACGCGTGGTGGCGCCAGAAGCTCGTCTTCAGCGCCGCGCCGGCCTTGGTCAGCCCGAGGTGGATGTGGTTCTTGTGGGCGGCCGTCTCGTCCACGTGCTTGCGCGGTCGGCCCCGGTCGTCGAAGCAGACGCTGTACTTGCGGAACTCCGCCGACCCCGCGCTCCAGTAGTGGCAGTCCCAGATGATCTCCTCGACGCCCATGCGTGCCGCCAGCGCCTGGGGCCGGCCGCGCTTGTCCGGCGCGAGCAGGAGCTGGATCAGCTTCGTGGCCTCCTTGCGGTCCGCGCTGTCGTGGACGTTCAGGTGCCAGTCCTCGGCGCGGCCCTCGGCGTGCAGCGACGCCGAGTGCTTGCCCCACTTCTCGCACCGGTACGAGCCCCAGTCCTCGCCCCGCGGCCGGGTGTCCTGCAACCAGCCGACGAGGGCACGCACGCCCTTGGACACCTTTCCGGAGCAGTGGGTCGCGCTGTCGTAGCGGATGTCGTCCATCTCGACGTCGTTGAGCCGATCGGCCGGGTTGCGGGCGACGGGCTGCGTGGGGATCGGGACGACCCTGGCCGCGAACGCGACGGCGGTGCCCGCGACGACGAGGACGACCGCGACCACCGCGGCAGCGAACGAACGTTGGAACATCGGATAGACGGTGGCGCACTCCGGGACTGGGTGCGTCGATCTACCTGCAATTCATGGGGTTCTTGGCGCATCCGGGATGCTCCGGAGTGCGCACGCGCCCGTCGCGGCGCGTACGCGCTCAGGCCGCGGTGAACTCGAGGATCAGCGCGGCGGTCTCGATCGGCACGTCGAGCTGCGGGCAGTGGCCGACGCCGTCGAGCACCACCCAATCGGCGTGGGGGAACCAGTCCCGGCGGTGGCGGACGGCCGCCGTGGGCCACTCCAGCAGCCGATCCTCGGTGCCCCACACGATCCGCACCGGGCAGGTGATCCGCTCGGCGTCGAGCTCGTAGCCCTCGCGGGCGGCGAAGTCGACGAGCGGGCCGACGTCGCAGCCGGTGGCCCCGAGCATCTGGTGGGCGATCAGCTCGGGCGGGATGTGCTCGTAGGCGACCGTGACGAACGACGTGGCCCGGCGCCGGCCCTCCGCGGTGGACACGAGGCGCTCCGCGTTGGGGGCCGCCGCGCGCAGGTACGCCTCCGCTGCCGTGAACGTGCCGAGCGTCTCGTGCCGGGCCGGATCGTCGTGCTCCCAGCCGCCGGCGGGGGCGAGTGCGACGACGGAACGCGCCCGGCCGCGGGCCGCGAGCTGCAGCGCCACGTGACCGCCGAGCGAGTTGCCGACGATGTGCGCGGTCTCGAAGCCGGCCGCGTCCATCGCGCGCTCCACCGCATCGGGCAGCAGGTCCGCCGTCACCTCGCCGTGGAGGGGCGGCCCGCCGGCGTGGCCGAGCAGGGTGGGGGCGAGCACGTCGTGCCGGCGCTCCAGCGCCGGCAGCACGAGGTCCCACGTCCTCCACGTGTCCGTGAACCCGTGCAGGCAGACCATCGGCGTGCCGGCGCCGCCGCGGTGCGCCGGGGTGAAGACGGAGAACACGCGGGGGAGGCTAGAGGCGCGTCCCGCGCTGCGTCCGGTCAGCCGCCCTTGCGCTCCAGGTCGAACCCGCTCGGCGCGGCGGTGAACGACGTGCCGTCCGCCCGGAAGGCCGACCAGCGGCCGAGCGCGGCGAACATGGTGGCGTAGGTGAGCTGCTTGGACGGGCGGGTGCTGCCGTTGCGCACCCCTTCGAACAGCCGGCGCGGCGCCTCCGGGTCGATACGCGACCAGCGCATGGTCGGGGCGCCGGTGGACCGGCTCGCCGGCCCGAGCGGCTGGGCCTTCCCGTCCCACCGTCGCTGGATCAGCTGGGTCTTGCCGCGCCGCACGACCTGGAGGTCGATGCGCTGGGCCTCCACCCGCACGAACACCGGACGGCCGCCGTCGGCGACGCGCCGGATCTCCCGCAGGCCCTGGGCGAAGGCCTCGGGGCGCAGCATCGAGCCCCGTTCCAGGTCCTCGGGCACCCCGCCGGCCTCGCCGCTGGTACGGGTGTCGAACGACGAGAACGAGTCGAAGCTCTTGCGCACGTCGTCGATCGTCCCGTCGACCTGGCTGTAGACGATGAAGCCGCCGACGACCGGGACGGCGAGCACGGCGAGCAGCGCGACGATCCCGAACGGGTTCACGCGCCGGCGCCGGATCGAGGACGTCGCGATCGACGTCGGGACGTACGACGCGGCGGTCGCCGGCTCGCTGGAGGCCGGGGCCGGGGTGGGGTCGGGCGGGGTCTCGCCGGGCGTCACGCTCGGTGTCGCGGACACCTCGAGCGGCGCCTGGTCGACGGGGTTGCCGAACGCGTCGTACTCGGTCATCAGACGCCGTCATCCAGTGATTCGAGGAGCCGGACATCGGCCAGGTCTTGGGGTCTCCCGGCGGCGCGCTTCATGCGCAGGAGGTCCTCGCGATGGGCGATCGGGACGTTCGCCTCGCCGAGCGGAACGTCATGCGCTCGCTGCCTCAGATCGGAGAACGACCCCAGATGCGCGGGAAGGGTGAGGACGTCGAGTGCACCCGCGTCGGTGATGAGATGCCACTGGTCGCTGGATGAGAGCAGCGCCGCGGTCGGCACGGAAGCTGAACGCCGGCCGTCCGGCCCCAAGATCCGGGCATCGAGATCGAGCAGCGCAGCGGCGAGTCGAGCGACGTTGTCACCTGATGACGCGATGACGACATCGAGATCCTGCGTGAGGCGCTGCCCACCATGGGCCTGGATCGCGATTCCCCCGATCGTCACGTACTCGACCTCGTGGCGGGAGAGCGTGGCGAAGAGGGCGGCCGGATCGAACCGCGTGGGAGGGTCGGTCACGGTTGGGGCGGGTCGGGGACGCGAACGGCGGCGAGACCGACCTGCAGCTCCGAGGCGACACGGTTCCAGTTGAGGGCCAGCTCCAGCCGCTCGGCCATCGGCCGCAGACGGGCGGCGCGGACGGCGGCCGGATCGGCAAGCGGGTCGCGGACAGTCTCCGGCACAACGGGGATGAGGGGAGACCCGGCGGCTGCGTGGGCGTCGGCCATGCCGTCAGGGTAGCGCCCGCCGCCCGGCCCGCCAGTGTCATTCGCGTGTCAGCGTGGCCTGCGCAGCTGCACGGTGCGGACGATCGTCTGGGCCCGCCACGACGCCGTCGCCGGGCTGCGCACCGCCACCCGCCATCGGCCCGCCGTGGGCAGCGTGCGCCGGAAGACGCCGGCGCGCACGCGCGTCAGCGTCCGGGTCGTCCGGCCGCGCGTCGCGACGACCTTGCGCGGCGCGGACGCGCCGGCGCCCGAGCGGACGGTGACGGTCAGCGTGCGGTCGCGGACGGCCAGTTTCGCGGTCAGCTTCGGGGGCTGGGGCACGCGGGCCGGCGGCAGCGGCTCGATTGGCGGGTCGGGGATCGGGTCGGGCGCTGGCGGATCGGGTTCCGGGGGTGGCGGATCAGGGTCGGGCGGCGGCACGACCGGCCGGCACAGGCCGTACGCGGGGTCGTCCGGCGGGCCGACCTGCTGGGCGGAGCGGACGGCCAGGGCGTACGCGGTCTCCGAGGGCTTGGGTGTCCCGTCGGCGTTGTGCAGGCCGTACCAGTCCTCGACGTCGCCGGGGTCCTGTTCGCGCGTCAGCCAGGTGTGGGGCAGCAGCCGGGTCACCCCGCAACCCGACACCGGCAGGGCGTTGGCCAGCCAGGTGAGCTCGCGGGCCCGGTCGGCGTCGGTGACGAGCCCGACGGTGGACCAGCCCACCTCGGTGATGTGCAGGGGTATCCCGGGCCCGAACGCCGCGTCGACGGCGACGCGCAGCTGGGCGATCAGCCAGCCGGAGATCAGCGCCGTGTCGGCGTACGGGTGGTAGGAGAACGCGTCGATCTGCCCGGCGGCGTCGGGCCGGTGGGCGATCATGCGCTGGACGAACGGCACCCCGCTGCCCTCCCCGCCGGAGGACAGCGCGCCGGCCACCGCGACGGCCTGGGGGTCGACGTCGTGCAGGGCGCGGCGCGCGGCCAGGTACAGGTCGACGTAGTCCTCCGCGGCGTGCTCCTGGCCGTGCCAGAACAGCGGCAGGTTCGGCTCGTTCCAGATCTCGTAGTCGGTGACCGGGGAATACGGCAGCTCCGGGTGTTCGTCCCAGAAGTCACCGCCTCGCCCGTAGCGACGGGCGAACGCGGCGGCGTACGCGCTGAACGCCTCGGGATCGGGCGAGGATCGTTCGTCTCCGGGAACGGAGCCCGCCCACCGCGATCCATAGTCGAGCACCGGGTACCAGGCGACGTGCGCCTCGGCCATCGCCTTCATCCACATGTCGAAGGGCCACCACACCCACGCGTGCTCGCCGGTCGCGGGGTCGGGGGCGGCAGGCTCGGCCGTCTCCCACATGGCGTCCTTGCGCATCGTCCCGAGCCCCTCGTCGGCCATCGCGGTCAGCTCGGTGTGCCACCGCCCCAGCGGCAGGCCGAACAGGGCCTGGCCGTTGATCCCGTAGAACGACGGTGCGACCGGCTCGCTCGCGCCGGCACCCGCGGGCATCCCCGATCCCGCCGCGAGGACGAGCGCGACGACCACGCCCGCCCACGTGCATCCCCTGTGAAACACACCGTGAACCATCGCAGTTCCGGCCCGCACGCGCTCCGCCTGCGCCGGTCCGCGGAGCCGGTCGCCGGGAATCGCGGTCGTGAGCGTCCGTGCTCGGCGTTTGCGCGCTCGCCGAACGCTCGGCTAGCGTCGGCCGACCGGAACCGGCGTCCCGCCGACCGGTTCTCTGGGAGGAGACACATGCATTTCTCGATCGTCCGGCGGCTGGTTCCCGCCGTCGTCGCCGTGGCCGCCCTCGCCGCCGCCGCGCCCGCCGTCGCCGACAACTACGTCGCGCTGGGCGACAGCTACTCGTCGGGGACGGGCACCCGCTCGTACACGCTGAACTCGGGGTGCCAGCGCGGCATCTACGCCTACCCGTACCTCGTGGCCCAGGCCCGGGCCAACACGAGCCTGAACTTCGTGGCGTGCAGCGGCGCGACGACGACCGACGTGATGAACAACCAGATCTCGTCGGTGGTCTCCAGCACGAACGTCGTGACGATCACCATCGGCGGCAACGACGCCGGCTTCTCCAGCGTGGTCACGAAGTGCGCGCTGCCCCTGGTGAGCTGCAACGGGGAGATCACGACGGCCCAGAACTTCATCGCCAACACGCTCCCGGGGCGGCTGAACACGGTGTTCAACGCGATCAAGACGCGTGCGGCGGCGAACGCGAAGGTCGTCGTCCTCGGGTACCCGCGCCTGTTCCAGGGTGAGGACTGCAACGCCGGCACGTTCTTCAGCGGCGACGAGATGACGAAGCTCAACGCGACCGCGGACCAGCTCAAGAACGTGGAGGCGGCGCGGGCCGCGGCCTACGGCTTCACGTTCAAGGACGCGATCCCGTCGTTCACGGGGCATGCGGTGTGCTCGAGCACGGAGTGGCTCAACGGCCTCTCCAACCCGGTGGGCGACAGCTACCACCCGAACCGCACCGGCCACTCGTCGGGCTACGTGCCGCTGGTCCGGGCGGTCATCGGCTGAGTCGCAGGCTCATGGGCGGGGGTGCGGATCGGCACCCTCGCCCACCTTGCCGCCTCAGGTGAGGATGGTTCGGGCGGCGAGCCGCGCGGCGGAGTCCGGGTCGTGGGACGGCAGGTACACCGTCGGGTGCTGCCGGCCGTGGTCGAGGATGGTGTCGATCGTCTCCACCATGACCCTGGGCTTGGGGCAGACGGCGTCCGCGCGGCGTGCGTGCAACTGCTCCAGCGTGTCGGTCGTGTCGCCGGCGAGCAGCACGTGATGCCCGTCGTCGTCGACGCACACCACGGAGAGGTGGCCCACCGTGTGGCCCGGCGTGGCCACCGCGACGACGCGTCCGTCCTCGGTCAGCGGGCGGCTGCGGGAGAAGGCGCCGAACGGGCCGCCGTCCAGGGCGATGGGCTGGAAGTCCACGCCGGCCGGCACCGGCTGATGGAAGATCCGCTGCTGGACGCGGGCCCGCGGCGTGCGGGTGAACGCCAGCTCGGCCTCGTCCACCAGTACGGGGCCGCGCACGTGGACCGCGCCGTCCATGTGGTCGGCGTGCATGTGGGTCAGCACCACCGTGTCGACGGCATCGATGTGGAGGCCAGCGTCCGCAAGGGCTCCCGGCAGTTCCTGGGCGGGGGCGACGGTGAAGCGCGCGAACGGGATGTCCCGGACCGCCGCCGTCTCGCCCGTGTCGACGAGGATCAGCCGGTCCGCGTGCTCGATCGCCCAGCAGTGGATCGGCAGCGCGCCGGTCCAGGGGCTCGGCAGCATGAGGTCGACCTGCCGGCGCGGCCCCGTCCTGGCGTGCAGGAACGACTCCTTCACGCTCACCGTCCCCGTTCCGAGCGCGTGGATCTTCATGCGCGCAGCATACGGCGGGTGGGTGACGCGAACGGCCGCGAGCTCTCAGGAAAACAGATTAGTATCGAGAGATGAGCGTGTCGCATGTCGCGGGGATTTTGGGGACCGTGTCTCTGGGGGCCGTCACGGTGGTGGCGCTTGTGGCGGCAGCGGGGTTGATCGTGGCCTCGTTGACGTTGATGTTCCTCGTGTGGCGCGAACATGTGCTCCTTCGCCGACACGGTATGCCTGACGTCGTGCCGTGGCCGCGACGGGCGTTGCCGGTCATCGTCACGTCTGCGATCGTCCTCATCGCGATCGCCGCGGTGTCGGCTGGCGTCGACGAGAAGATCTCGGCCCCGAGCGATCGGCTCGCGGTCGTTCGCGTCCAGCAGGACGATCCCGCCACGTCGTCTGTCGCCTCCTCAAATCCCCCCGAGGAGTTCGTGGTAGGGGAGATCAAGAACTTCGTCGACCCCGCCTCGTTCCGTTCACGGACGCTCAACCGCGCGATGTGCCTCGTCCGCTACTACTCAGCGGGGAGTGACAGGGCTGGGGAATGGTGGACGCCGTGCGGGTTCGACAAGACGATGGCCACGATGGCCGTGGTCCGGGAGCAGCTCGCGCTTCCCAAGGCCTGGGGCGTCCGTGATCGGCGTGCGGAGGCCCTGATCCCGGCTGGGACGAACCTGAAGTACGTCTTCGGCAAGGCTGCGGCCCAGTGTGAGCCGAGTTCGTCGGCCTGCTACTCGGGGGGCGGTCGGCAGCTGTTGTTCCCGCGCGGAGCGTTCCGGGCCGAGTGGATCACCGCCACCGAATGCCGGGTCGAGAAGAGCGATGTGAAGCCGAAGCGCTTCAGTCCCTGCAAGCGGTGATCGCCGCCGGTCAGCGCGGCGGGAGCCGCACGCCGCCGTCGATCCGCACGACCTCGCCGTTCATGTACGAGTTCGTGGTCAGCTCCAGGGCGAGGCTGGCGAACTCCTCGGCCGTCCCGAGCCGGCGGGGGAAGGGGACGTTGGCCGCGAGCTTGGCCTTGAACGCCTCGGCGTCGTCGCCCTCCCCGTAGATCGGCGTGTCGATGAGGCCGGGGGCGATCGTGTTGACGCGGATGCCCGATGCGGCGAGGTCCCGCGCGATCGGCAGGGTCATCCCGACGATGCCGCCCTTCGACGCGGAGTAGGAGGCCTGGCCGATCTGCCCGTCGAACGCGGCGAGCGACGCGGTGTTGACGATCGCGCCCCGCTCGCCGTCCACGAGCGGCTCGGTGCGAGCGATCGCGGCGGCGGCCAGGCGCAGGCAGTTGAAGGAGCCGACGAGGTTGACGCGCACCACGTGCTCGAAGGCGGCGAGGTCGGCGGGTTCCCCGTGGCGATCGATGGTGCGGGCGGGGCCGCCGATGCCCGCGCAGTTGATCAGCACGCGCAGCGGGGCGAGCGCGGACGCGGCATCGACGGCGGCCTGCACCTGGGCGGGATCGGTGACGTCGGCACGCACGAAGGCGCCGTCCAACTCCTGGGCGAGTGCTTCGCCGGCCGTCTCGTTGAGGTCCAGGAGCACGACACGCGCTCCCCGGGCGGCCAGGAGGCGGGCGGTGGCGGCGCCGAGCCCGGAGGCACCACCGGTGACGAGGGCGGCACTGTCGTGAAGATCCATGGACGCAGTGTGACGGCTGCCTGCCCGCAGCCAGCCGCCGCCGGTGGGTGTGGCATCCACGATGGGCCGTCGGCCTGAGAGGACCGTGTGGATCTCCGCAGAGCTCCGTGAGAGTTGCCGGGCCGGCCGCCGTCCGGTTGGATGCGGGGATGGCGACGTCGACCAACGGGCCGGGCACCAGGGCGATGCGCGCGACCGTGCGGGGGCGCGTGCAGGGCGTGGGCTTCCGTGACGCCACCGTCCGCCGGGCCCGGGAGCTGGGCGTGCGCGGGTGGGTGCGCAACGGGGAGGACGGTGAGGTGCTCGTGCACGCCGAGGGCCCGGCGGCCGCCGTGGACGGGCTCGAGGCCTTCCTGCGCGAGGGGCCGCGGGGCGCCCGGGTCGCGGAGCTGGACGTCGCGGGAGCGAAGGTCGAGGGCCACGAGCAGTTCGCGGTGCGCGGCGTCAGCGCCGGCGTCTTCGTGGTGCAGGAGCACGCCGCGACCGCGCACCACTTCGACCTGCGCCTGGAGGTGGACGGGGTGATGCGCTCCTGGGCGGTGCCCAAGGGCCCGTCGATGGACCCCGCCGTCAAGCGCCTGGCGGTGCAGGTCGGCGACCACGACCTGGCCCACAACACGTTCGAGGGCGTGCTCGGCGAGGGCCGGGTCATCGTGTGGGATCGCGGCGCCTACGAGCAGGGCGGCCGCGTGCCGTGGCCCGAGGCGCTGGATCGCGGGCACGCCGTCTTCGTCCTCCACGGCGAGAAGCTGCGGGGCGGGTTCGCGCTGCAGCGCACCGGGCGGGGTGGGGACAAGCCGCAGTGGCTGCTGATCAAGCGCCGCGACGACCACGCCCGCTCCGGCTCGGACGTCGTCGCGCAGGAGCCGCGCTCCGTGGTGAGCGGCAAGACCCTCGACGAGCTCGCCTGAATCGGCACGCGCGGGCACGTCATCCAGGTTGTTGCCGAGGGGTGGCAACAACCTGGATGACGTCGGCGCGCAGCTAGCCGAACAGGTCCAGGAAATCGAGGAGGCTGGAGGACGAGGCCGCCTCGCGGGTCCCGGTGAACGACTGGGGATCGAGGACGGCGACGAGCGCCCAGCCGGACGCCTTGCCGAAGTCCACGCGCACCCGCCAGACGACCGATGACACACCGGCCTGCAACGTGGGGGGCACGCCCGGCGGCACGTCGACCGTGAACGGCAGCTCGAGCGGCTCGCCGACCGCGACCTTCGTGCTCCGGGCCAGCGTCGTCTCCACGGCCTTGCGCGTCTTGCCCGCCGGCTTCTCCCGGGTGACGACGGTCGCCTCCAGCGCCAGCTCGACGTCACCGACGGGCAGATCGCTCGCCGCGGCGATCGTCACGCGGCCGGTCAGCGGGGTGCCCTCGTCGACCGTGGGGGAGTCCAGCGCGATGGTGATCTGCGGATCCGGCGCGCCGTCCTGGCCGGTGCGCGGCCCCTCGGGCCAGTAGGCGTCCTGCGGCCGGCTGACCACGTCGACGAGCATCCCCGCGTCGGACGGGAAGCCCTTGCTGCGGTGCAGCTTGGCCCCGAAGCTGTAGGCCGCGAAGCGGGCGCACGACGGCGGCAGCTCGGTGGGGATCGTCACCTGGACCTCGTGGATGCCGACGGTGGCGGGAGCCTCACCCAGCCCCCAGGTGCGCTTCTCCGTGCTGTTGTCGGTGGCGACGCTCAGGGTGAGCTCCACCCGTTGGGCGGTGCCGTCATCCTCGCCGCGCACCGCGACGACGACCTTCGCCGGGTGGCCGGCGTGGACGAGCGTGTCCGAGCCCTGGTCGGCCATCCACACGGTGATCGGCGACCACATGTGCCGCACGCCGCCCTTGACGCGATCCATCAGTCCCATCCGTGCCTCCTCGAGGTTCGGC